>ERZ795047.291-NODE-291-length-63743-cov-23.678008_pt1 | contig 63743 bp, 66 predicted proteins | sample MGYA00375131_ERZ795047 | MGnify/ENA primary metagenome ERZ795047 (study PRJEB30176, sample SAMN05720228) | activated sludge metagenome | isolation source: Anaerobic digester | place: Japan | collected 2015-05-20 ... | reverse complement strand
ATGAACTGACAGAGTCCGATGGCTCCGTAGGGAGAACCGGGGATGTTCAGGGGGTCGCGGCCGCTTTCCTCGGCGTAGCGCAACAGGTGGACGAGCTCGTTGTAGGCCCACTCACCCTTCGCCCGGCAATGGGCCCGGGCGTAGGCCTCATCATCGTGTGCCCTGAGAGACGCCGACAAATGAGGCCTCACCAGGTCGAAGTCGGAGGCCAAGGCCATGCTGGAAAGGGTCACGAAGGCCCTCTCCCGGCCAACGTTCTCACCGAGACGGGTCTCGACGAGAAGGACGGAAACGACGACCTCCGGGGGCACACAGTACCGTTTCTTGATCTTTTCGAGAACTTCTCTGTTATTCCTCTTGAAGTCCCTGGCCGCGGCGATGGCGCCGGCCTTGAGACAGCGGCGGTAGGGGGCCGCCCGCCGGGGCCTCACGGGGTCCTCGGGGGACCGGACGTCACGCTTTTTCAAGAAGGCCTTCACCTTGGCCGTCATGGGGCGGGGATCGAAGCGGACGGCGGGATGGGAGTAAAGCTCCTTCAGACGGGCCTCGTCGAAGGCCTCCCCTCTCAAACGCTCGATGAGGGGCGTCCATTCCGTCGCAGAAGACGTCCCGGGAAGAATGGAAAGGGCGATGACGATAAGCGCAAGTAGTTTTGCCCTCACGTGAGTCTCTCCTTCCAGGCGGATAGGCGGGTGAGGGCCTCGAGGGGCGTCAGGGAAAGGACGTCCGTATCCCGTATCTCCCGCAGCACCCCCTCCTCCTCCGTCATGAAGAGGCTCAACTGCTCCGGAAACCTGGATCTGCCCCGCGCCCTCGTCGCTGCGAACCGGGGTTTACCCTCCAGGTCGAGCTCCGCCCTCTCCAGGTTCTTCAGGATCTCTCCCGCCCTCTGAACCACCTTCTCGGGGACACCGGCCAGACTGGCCACTTGGATGCCGTAACTTCGGCTCGTACCCCCCTCCATGATCTTCCTGAGGAAGACGATCTTGTCCCCCCACTCCCGGACGGCGATGTTGTAATTCTTCACCCCCTCCCTCGTCGCCGCCAGTTCCGTCAGTTGATGGTAATGGGTGGCGAAGAGGGTGCGGCTCCCCAACCTCTCCTCGTCATGGATGAACTCCGCCACGGCCCAGGCGATGCTGAGGCCGTCGAAGGTGCTCGTGCCCCTGCCGACCTCGTCGAGGACGATGAGGCTGCGCTTGGTGGCGTTTCTCAGGATGTGGGCTACCTCCCTCATCTCCACCATGAAGGTGCTCTGCCCCCGATAGAGGCGGTCCGAGGCCCCGATGCGGGTGAAGATGCGGTCCACGACCCCGATGCGGGCCCGGGACGCGGGGACAAAGCCGCCCACCTGGGCCATGAGGCAGATCAGGGCGACCTGGCGTATGTAAGTGGACTTCCCCGCCATATTCGGCCCCGTGATGATGAGGAAACGATTCTTCTCGTCGTCCATATAGACGTCGTTGGGGACGAAACGTTCCTCCAGGTCCATGCGCTCGACCACGGGATGGCGGCCGTCGCGAATATCGATCACGTAGCCGTCGTCCACCTCGGGTCGGCAGTAATCGTACCGCTGGGCCACCTCCGCCAGTGAGCAGAGGACGTCCAAGTCGGCCAGACAAGAGGCCGTCTTCTGTATGAGGCCGATCCGGGAGGAGACGGTGGAACGCACGTCGCAAAAGAGGTCGTACTCCCTCTGGATCCTCCTCTCGTCGGCGCTGAGGACCTCTTGTTCGTATTCTTTCAGGGACTCGTTGATGTACCGCTCGGCATTGACGAGGGTCTGTTTCCGTACATAATCGCTTGGCACGAGATGGGTGTTGGCCTTGGTCACCTCGATGTAATAGCCGAAGACGCTGTTGTACCCGACCTTGAGGGAGGCGATGCCCGTCCTTTGTCTCTCCGCCGCCTCCAGGGCGGCGATGTTCTTCTTGCCGTCCCTCGAGAGGGCGATAAGCCTGTCCACCTCTTGATCGTACCCCTCGCGGATGATTCCCCCCTCCCGCAGGGAAAGGGGCGGGTCGGCGGCCACGGCCCGCCGGATGAGGGACAGGGTCTCGGGCATCTCGTCGATGCCGTCACGGATCGAATCCAACAAGGGGTTTCCTAGGCCCTCAAGGAGGGCCTTGATGCCGGGCAGGGCCTCCAGGGACGCGGCCAGGGCATTCAGATCCCTGGCGTTGGCCGTCTCCATGGCGATGCGGGCCGCCAGCCTCTCCAGGTCATAGACTCCCGACAAGGCGCGGCGGAGATCGTCCCGTCTCAGATGTTCGTTTTTCAGGACCTCCACCGCCTTAAGGCGCGACTCGATCCTCTCCGGATCCGCCAGGGGATAGTTGAGCCACCACCGGAGACGTCGTCCCCCCATGGCCGTCACGGTCTCGTCGAGGACCTCGAGGAGGGAACCCCGCCGCCCCCTCTCGCCGGCCGAGGAAAGGATCTCCAGGTTTTCCCTGGCCGTCTCGTCCACGATCATGTACCTCCCCCGGCGGTAGTCTTCCGGGGCCTTCAGATGAACGAGGCCTTCCCCCTGGGTCTCTTCGGCGTAACGGAGAACCGCCCCCGCGGCGGCCAGCACCGCCGGCCTTGAACGCAGAGCCCCGTCTTCACCGGCGGCTCGGGGGAACCTCCGTTCCAGCCTTTCCTCGGCCGTCTTCCAGTCGAAGTACTCACGGGGCAGGCGGTCGATCCTCACGGGACCGCCTTCACCACCCGCGAGGTCCTCGAGGACGGCGACACAACCCCCCTTTTCGGGGATGATCATCTCCCGAAAGCCCCACCGGACCGCCTCGGAGAGGAGGTCTTGATAGTTTTCGCACGCACCGACCCTAAAGTCGCCCGTCGAAACGTCCAAAAATGCCAGGCCCACGACTCCGTCCACCTCGCAGGCCGCGGCGACGAAATTGTTCTCCTTCGCTTGGAGGTTTTCCTGGTCGAGGACCATCCCGGGCGTCACCACCCGGACCACCTCCCTCTTCACGATCCCCCTGGCCTTTCGGGGGTCCTCCATCTGCTCGCAGATCGCCACCTTGAAGCCCTTCTCGACGAGGCGGGCGATGTAGCCGGAGGCCGAGTGCCACGGAACGCCGCAGAGGGGGACGGCGTTTTCCTTGTTCCGGTCCCGGCTGGTGAGGGTGATGTCGAGGATCCGTGAGGCCGTCACGGCGTCGTCGAAAAACATCTCGTAGAAATCACCCATGCGGAAGAAGAGGATGCAATCGGGGTAGCGGGACTTCAGCGCCAGGAACTGTTTCATCGCCGGGGTCAGGTCGGCTACTCCCATCGACCCCGCCTCTTTTTCAAATCGATGTAATCGACCCGACCTCGGTCGCCGACGAAGGCGCTCAGGAGCCAACTGACGAAACTGATGACCAGGGCCCCCAGAACGGACGGCCAGAAACCCGTCACCTCAAAACCGGGAATGACGGCGGAGGTCATCTTCAGGAGAAGGGCGTTGATAAGGAAGGTGAAGAGACCCAGGGTGAGGATGTTGATAGGGAGGGTGATGATGAGGAGGATGGGTCGAAAGAGGGCGTTCATCAAGCCCAAGAGGGCGGCCGCCAGGAAGGCCGCGGAGAAACCGCTTACCCTGACCCCGTCGATGACGTATGCCGCCGCCGTGATGGCGGCCGTCAGGATGAGCCAGCGTAAAAGGATTCCCCTCATGATCCCTTTCTACATGCTTATGAACTGTTCCTTCTTGGCATTGCAGATGGGACACTCGTCGGGCAGGAGACCGTCGGATACGTAACCACAGACCTTGCAGATGTAATAGGTCGTCTCCCGTTCCTCCATGAAGTGATTCATGGCCTCCTTGTAGAGCTTGGCATGGATCTCTTCGACATCGCGGCTCTGGCTGAAATGGAGGACCGCCGCCCGGTTCCCCTCCGACTCGGCCAATTTCACGAATGAGTCATAGGCCACCTCGGCCACCTGCTGCTCCGATTCGAAACTGGCCTTCAGATTCTCCTCAGTGGTACCGATCTCCTTCAACAACCGGAGGGCCCGGGCGCCGTGGATCTCCTCCGAGACGGAGACGGCCCGAAAGAGTTTGGCCATCTGGGGGTAACCTTCCTGTTCGGCCTTGTCCGCGTAAAGTTTCAGACGCAGGGCCGCCTTCGCCTCACCGGTGTAAGCCTGATGCAGGGCCTCTCTGATCTTATCCACCAAGACCTCCATCAAAAAATACGGCCGAAAACCAAAGGTCCGACCTTATGCGTCACGCCGGGCTAAATTCTTCCTTTCCCGACCCACATATGGGACACGTCCAGTCTTCGGGAAGATCCTCGAAAGGGACACCCGGGGGTATACCCCCGTCGGGGTCGCCCTTCTCGGGATCATACTCATAACCACAGATGTTGCATACATACTTACCCATTGTTAACCCCTTTTACCATCGTTGAACCTGTCAAAAGATATCATGGCCTTACCAGACCAGCCCCGGCCAGGTCTGGCTGTTAATTTTCTTCGGATAGCCCCCGTCGGCCCTGTCGTCGGCGATATCGTAGCGGATGTACTGATCTCCACGGAAGAAATAAAGCTTACCGTTGCCCCAGTTGATCACGTCGTCGATTCCGTCCGTCCAGATCATTCCGGGCCAGGTCGCGTCGTTGATGGGTTTGGGGTAACCCATATCGACCTTGTTCTCCTCGATATCGTAGCGTAGGTACTCACCCCCCTTGAAGAAATAGACCTTCCCCTTCCCCAGGTTGACGGCGGCGTCGATACCGTCCGTCCAGGGGAGCCCCGGCCAGGTGTATTCATTGATCGGCATGGGGGTGTCGGGCTCGGCCTTGTCAAGTTTCATATTGTACCTGATGAATTCCCCCCCTTTGAAGAAGCAGGCGATACCACCGCCCCAATTGACGACGGCATCCACATCCTTCCAGGGGAGCCCCGGCCAGGTCTCTTGATTGATCGGCTTCGGGTACCCCGGATCGGGTCTGTCTCCCAGGACCTCGTCGTCCAGATCTGGTCTGACGGTGTAGCGGAGGTATTGCCCCCCCTTGAAGAAGTAGGCCTTTCCGTTACCCCAGTTAACGGCGGCCCCCACCTGCTTCTCGTGATCGTACCGCTCCGCTTGCACGGCCCCGACCCCCAAGGTCAGGCCCAAAACAACGGCGGCGAAAATCGCCATGCCTATCCTTGCCTTCATCATGATCACCCCCCCTGTTCCCCCTCTGATCCCTCCATGGTCTTCAGACATTCCTCCCCTATCCTGGCCCCCAGGGCGACACACTCGGCCAGGGCCCGTTCATCGGGGACCTGCCTCACCCGGAGGGGATCGGCCAGGACCCTCACGTTCATCTCCTTCATGATCTCCGTCAGATGAACCGCCGCTTCCCCGCTCCAGCCATAGGACCCAAAGGCCGCGCCCACGAGATTGCGGGGCCTGAGGCCTTTCAGATAGGTCATGACGTCGGCCACGGCCGGCAGCATCTGGTTGTTCAGGGTGGAGGAGCCCACGACGAGGGCGCCGGCGTCGAGAATCTCGTAGGCCACGTCGCTGCGGTGATTCGTGTCGAGGGACATCACCTTGACCTCAAGGCCCTTATCGGCCATTCCCTCACCGATGTGCCTGGCCATGGTTTCCGTGCTGTGCCACATCGTCCCGTAAACGACAACCCCCTTGGGCCCCGGTTCCTGGGCCGCCCAGCGGGCGTAGTTTGCCAGGGGCCTTTCCAGGTCGCGCCGCCAGACGGGCCCGTGATCGGGGGCGATCATGTTGATGGTGAAACCGGAAGCCTTGACGCGGTCGAGGAGCTTGGCGACAAGGGGGGCGTAGGGAAGGAGGATGTTGGCGAAATACGTGCCCCCCTCGTAATCGAGGACGGCGGGATCGATCTCGTCGGCGAACCGGGCCGAAGACGCCAGGTGCATCCCAAAGGCGTCCTGGGAAAATAGGACGCCCCCCTCTTCAAGGTAGGAGATCATACTGTCGGGCCAGTGGAGCATCCTCGTCTCCAGAAAGGTGAGGGACATGTCGCCCAGGGACATCTTCTCCCCATCCCTGACGGCCTTGACGGCCACGGCGTCGTGGAAGATCTCCTTCAAGGCCTTGGCGCCCATGACGGAGGCGTAAACCTCCTTCGGGCGGACGGCCTGGAGGGCCCGCGGCAAGGACCCCGAATGATCCATCTCGGCGTGATGGGAGACGACGACCTCGATGCGGGCGGGATCCACCACCGAGGCGATCCTCGCCATCATCTCCTCGTAGAACGGCTCCCGAACCGTGTCCAGGAGGGTGATCTTATCCGCCACGATCAGGTAGGCGTTGTAAGTGCTCCCCCTTTTCGTGCGATAGCCGTGAAAATCCCTGATGTTCCAATCCACGGCCCCCACCCAGTAGACCCGCTCGGCGATCTTGACGGCCTTGTAGATTCCCTTCATGACAAACCCCGTCCCGATAAATATTGGTCTTTCTCTAACATCCCCCATCCCCGGTGTCAATCCGTTATGGCCTACTCGGCCTCACCCTTGGCCTTGGGGATTATATCGGGGGAAGGGGTCCCGGCCTCCTTTTTCCATTTTTCGACCTCCCGTTCCAGCTCTTTCATCGCCTGCGGGTCGTGGTTCACCAATCCCCCCTCGCCGCCGGGAGGCTCGTTTATAATCTCCTCGTACTCGGGGATGACGATCCCGCGGCGAACCATGATACCGTAGATCCTCTCGGCCCTTCTCTCCACGTAACTCCCCCCTGTGAGGGGGTTGTATTTTAATGGATTGGGCAATACGGCGGCCAGTCGAGCGCTCTCCATGGCCGAGAGCTCCGACGCCGGTTTACCGAAATAGTGGCGGGCCGCCGTCTCGATGCCGAAGATCCCGTCACCCCACTCGACATAATTCAGATAGAGCTCGATGATGCGCCTCTTGGAGAGGTTCCTCTCCAGGCGATAGGTCAACACGGCCTCTTTGAGTTTCCTGACAGGGTTCTTGTGGGGCGTGAGGTAAAGGTTCTTGGCGAGTTGCTGACTGATGGTGCTCCCCCCCGCCTTGAAAGACCCCTTCTTGAGGTCCTTCTCCAGGGCCTTCTGGATGGCGTCGAAATCGAATCCCTCATGGGCCCAGAACTTGTCGTCCTCGGCGATGATGACGGCCTTGACGGCGTAAGGGGATATCCTGGAGAGGGGAACGTAACGCTGGCGGATCTTCATCTTCCGACCCTGTTGTTCCCACTGGCGCTCCCGATACTCCATAAAGGATGTTTTCTGGGGATTCTTACGCTTCAGGGCCGCCACGTCGGGGTAGAAGGCGTAAGACCCGACATAAACCGTCCCGGCGACCAGGATCAGGACCATGATCAAGAGGACCTTCTTCAACAAGACCGTTCACCTCCGGGGCTTCTTCCGATGTCACCTATAGCCCAATTAGGAAAATTTTGGAAGCATTTCGCATATCTCGGCGGGAAACGGAAAAAAACTTTGACTTGTCCCTCTTTTTTCGGTAGGAGGGGTGGGTCAGCTTGTGTGCAGTTTGTCATCCATTGTCAAAATCTGTGCACCGTTAATAAGTGGGGAACCCCCCGGCAAACGAGAAGGAGGTACTCATGAGAGAACGGCGGATTTTCCTATGGATGGGACTGATCGTCCTGTTCTTACCCTTGGCACTGGGCGGCAGGGCCCTCGCCGAGGAACGATACCGGGTCAAACCGGGCGATAACCTGATCAAGATCGCCAAGAAACACCACGTAAGCGTCGAATCCATCCGCAAGGTCAACAATCTCGCCGACAACTCCCTGAAACCGAGACAGATCCTCATCATCCCCACCATAGACCGGAAGGGCCAACCCAAGGTCACGGCCCGCCAATCCTCCCGCCCCGACAAGATCTACACGGTGAGAAAGGGAGACACCCTCTCTTCCATCGCCAAGAAAACCGGCCTTTCCCAGGGAGAGTTGAAAAAGATCAATCACCTGACATCCAGCCGCCTCAAGCCAGGTCAGCGCCTTCACCTCGCGGCCCTCCCCATCCGCTCGGACCGGAAGGAATCCCTCTACCCCAGGGGCAAGCAGGGAGAAGAGGCGCTCCCCGATGGGGAGGAGGAACTCCTCGACGAGGAGGACGTCGGTGATGTGGACTTGGAGGAATCGGTAGGAGGCGAGGAGGATCATAATGCCTCCTTCTTGGGCAAATGGCGCAGCCCGGAGGAGAGGTCCCTCTTCGTGAAGGTGGCCAAGGGTTTTCTCGGCGCCCCCTACCGCCTGGGTGGAAACTCCGTCCGGGGTCTGGACTGTTCGGCCTTCGTGAAGAAGATTTACGAGTTCTTCGATGTCTCCCTGCCCCGCACGGCTAGGGAGCAGGCGCGTGTAGGCGTGAAGGTCCCCAAGGAAGAGCTGCAGGAGGGGGACCTGGTCTTTTTCAACACCCGCCGGGCTTATGGACATGTGGGGATCTACATCGGTAACAACCAATTCGTCCATGCCTCTTCGGGACGTAAGGCCAGGGAAGTCAAGATCGACAGTCTCGACAAACCATACTACAATAAAAGGTTCGTGAAAGCGGTGCGCCTCAAGGAGATACCGAAGGCGGAAAACGACCTGTGACCACAACATGGGAGGGAAAAGAAATGAAGGGCAGGCTGCTGATCGCATTGACTATTTCCATGGTCCTTGTCCTGGGGGGCTGCTACACAAAGGAAGAGTACATGAAAAAGGCCTCGGAGGCCGAGACACTCCAGCAGCGTTATCAGGAGCTCACCTTGGAAAATGCGAAACTCCGCACGGAGATCGCCACCCTGACGGGTGAACGAAACGAGCTCGATCGCCTCCTGAAGGCCAGATCGGATGAACTACTCAAAGACTTAACGGAAGCCAGGCAGAAAACGGCTAACCTCGAGGCCGAGAACGCCAAGCTCCGCCAGCAGGTAGGAGAGTTGAGGAAGAAGGAGGCCCTCATCGAGGAAGAGAGCAAGACTTACAAGGATCTCGTCAAGGAGATGAAGGGGGAGATCGCCAAGGGTCAGATCACCATCACGGAACTCAAGGGAAAGCTGACCATGGACGTGGTGGACAAGATCCTCTTTTCCTCCGGCGAGGCGACGGTCAAGAAAGAGGGCCTCTCGGTCCTGGATCGGGTCGTCGACGTCCTCAAGAACGTCAAAGACAAGAACATCCGTATCGAAGGGCACACGGACAACGTGAAGATCACCGGCCGTCTGGCGAAGGTCTATCCAACCAACTGGGAGCTCTCGGCGGCCAGGGCCATCAACGTGACCCGCTACCTCCAGGCTAAGGGCATCGCCCCGGAGGTCCTCTCCGCCGTGGCCTACGGTGAATACAAACCTCTGGCGGACAACAAGACCGCCGAGGGGCGGGCGAAGAACCGCCGGATCGCCATCGTCCTCGTTCCCAAGGATTGAGATGAGGTCCGTCACTTCCTGATTACGTAACGAATTAAGATAATTGCGGAGGATAGAGGCGCGGCTCGCCGCGCCTCTTCGTTATCAAATCATGGGGCACAACATCACGGAAAAGCTCTTGAAGAGCCACCTTGTGGCCGGCGAACTCATCCCCGGCAAGGAGATCGCCATCCGTATCGACCAGACCCTGACCCAGGACGCCACGGGGACCATGGCCTACCTGCAGTTCGAGGCCATGGGCATCCCCCGGGTGAGAACGGATCTCTCGGTGAGCTACATCGATCACAACACGATCCAGATCGGTTTTGAAAACGCCGACGACCATCGCTACCTCAAGAGTGTCGCGCAACGGTTCGGTATCTACCTTTCCCGGGCGGGAAACGGTATCTGTCATCAGGTCCACCTGGAACGCTTCGGCAGACCCGGCCGGACCCTGATCGGTTCCGACAGCCACACCCCCACCTGCGGTGCCCTGGGGATGCTGGCCATCGGCGCGGGCGGCCTCGACGTGGCCCTGGCCATGGGTGGAGAGGCCTTTCACCTCTCCTGCCCCAAGGTGATTCGTATTGATCTCAGGGGCGCCCTCAAACCCTGGGTCTCCGCCAAGGACATTATTCTTCACGTCTTGTCCATCTTCACCTCCAAGGGAAACGTGGGATACGTCTTTGAATACGCCGGTGAGGCCCTGGACGGTCTCACCGTTCCGGAAAGGGCCACGATCGCCAACATGGGGGCGGAATGCGGCGTCACGACCTCGGTCTTCCCCAGCGACGAGATGACGAGACGTTTCTTGAGATCCCAAGGCCGGGAAGGGGATTGGATGCCCCTCGCCTCCGACGAAGATGCCTCCTACGACCGGACGGTCACTATAGATCTCGCCGGTTTGGAACCCCTGGCCGCCCTTCCCCACAGCCCGGATCACGTCAGGCCGGTTCGCGAGATCGGTCCCGTGAGGGTGCACCAGGTCTGCATCGGCAGTTGCACGAACTCCTCCTACCGGGACCTGGCGACGGTGGCGGAGATCCTCAAGGGGCGGAAGGTCCATGAAGACGTAAGCTTCATCATCGCCCCCGGTTCCCGCCAGGTCGTGGAGAACCTGGCCGCCCATGGTTATTTGTCCAAGCTCCTCGCCACGGGCGCCCGTCTGATGGAAAACGCCTGCGGTTTCTGTATCGGAAACAGCCAGAGCCCTCCCTCCGGGGGGGTCTCCCTGAGGACCTCCAACAGGAACTTTTACGGCCGTTCCGGGACCAAGGACGCGGAGGTGTACCTTGTCAGCCCTGAAACGGCCGCGGCGGCCGTGATCACGGGTCGCATCACGGACCCCAGGACCCTGGGCATGGATTACCCCCGGATAGAGATCCCGGAGGTCTTCCATGTCGACGACGGCATGATCATCCCCCCCTTGCCGCCGTCCGAGGCGGCCCGCGTGGAGATCGTCAGGGGACCCAATATCGGCGCCCCCCCCGTCAACACCCCCCTGCCTCGGGATATCGACGGCGTGGTGACCATCAAGGTGGGCGACAAGATCACGACGGACCACATCATCCCCGCGGGGGAGCGCATGAAATACCGCTCCAACATCCCCCTCTATTCCAGATTCGTCTTCGAGCTCGTCGACCCGGGATTCTACGAGCGGGCCGTGGCGGTTCGAAACCTGGGGCGTCTGAATATCATCGTCGCCGGCCATTCCTACGGGCAGGGTTCTTCGAGGGAACATGCCGCCATCTGTCCCATGCACCTCGGTGTCCGGGCCGTCATCGCCAAGTCCTTCGAGCGCATCCACGCGGCCAACTTGATCAATTTCGGGATCCTACCCCTCACCTTCCTCGACGAGGGGGATTATGAGATAATAGGAGCGGGCGATCATTTGAGGATCATGGACATCCCCAAGCGCCTTGCGGCGGGGGGAAATCTCGTCGTCGAGGACACGACCCGCGGCAAGGTATTCGAGGTCGCCTATGACCTCACGGAGCGCCAGAAGGCCATGATCCTATCCGGCGGCGCCCTGGGCATGTTGAAGAGAAGACACCGGCGAGGCAAGGCATGAGAGATAAAATAAAGGTAATGACACCCATCGTGGAAATGGATGGGGACGAGATGACGAGGGTCATGTGGGCCATGATCAAAAAACGGCTCCTTTTGCCCTATTTGGATTGGAAGATCGATTACTACGACCTCCACGTGAAGCATCGGGATGAGACGAACGACGCCGTCACCGTCGCCGCCGCCGAGGCCGTCAAGAGACACGGCGTGGGCGTCAAGTGCGCCACCATCACCCCTACCCCGGAAAGGGTGAGGGAATACGGCCTCAAGAAACCCTGGAAAAGCCCCAACGCCACCATCAGGGCCATCCTTGACGGGACGGTATTCCGCGCCCCGATCCTGGCGAACAACATCAAGCCCTTCATCCGGACGTGGCGGCGACCCATCATCATCGGCCGCCATGCCTACGGCGACGTTTACGACAACACGGAGATCCGCGTCCCCGGCGGGGGGAGGGCGGAGTTGGTCTTCACCCCCGCCGACGGATCACCCCCGACGAGGAGAGAAATCCATGACTTCCAGGGTCCCGGCATCCTCCAGGCCATCCACAACACCGACGCCTCCATAAGGAGCTTCGCCAGGGCCTGCTTCGCCTACGCCCTGGACCGGAAGGTCGATTTGTGGTTCAGCACCAAGGACACCATTTCCAAGACCTACGACGGCCGTTTCCGGGCCGTCTTCGACGAGGAGTACGAATCGACCTGGCGGGAGAGGTTCGCCGCGGCCGGGATCTCCTATTTCTTCACCCTCATCGACGACGCCGTGGCCCGTATCGTCCGTTCCGAGGGGGGGATCCTGTGGGCCCTGAAAAACTATGACGGGGACGTCATGTCCGACATGGTGGCCTCCGCCTGCGGCAGCCTGGCCATGATGACGTCCGTCCTCGTCTCCCCCGACGGCCGCTTCGAGTATGAGGCCGCCCACGGGACGGTGCAGAAACACTATTACAAGCACCTCAAGGGTGAGGAGACCTCGACGAACTCCATGGCCCTCATCTTCGCCTGGTCGGGGGGGCTGAGAAAGAGGGGCGAGCTGGACGGGACGCCGGAAGTTTCGGCCTTCGCCGATCTCCTGGAGGAGGCGGCCATAGAGACGGTCGAGTCGGGGGTCATGACGGGCGACCTCCTCGCCGTCGCCGACCCCCACCCGCACAACCGGCGGGTGACTACGGAGGGCTTTATCGAGGCCGTGGGGGAGGCCCTGGCGGCCAAGGTAGCGTCATGGCGAGGGACGTCCTGAAGGTAATTTCGTCCTTACCTACCGTGAGACCACAGCCTACGACACCTGACAGGATCCACCTGAAGGACCTGAGTCTGGAAGAGATCGAGGCCTTCATCACCGGCCTGGGGAAGGAGCGTTACCGGGCCCGTCAGATCATGAAATGGATCTACCAGCACGGGGCAACCTCCTTTGCGGCCATGACCACCTTGGCCAAGGATTTCCGCGGCCGCCTCGAGGAGGTGGCCGTCATCGAAGACCCCCGGATGGAGAGGGTCCAGACGGCAAAAGACGGCACGAAGAAGGTTCTCTTCCGCCTCGCCGACGGGGCCGCCGTGGAGAGCGTCCTCATCCCAGGCAAAAATCATTGGACCGCCTGCCTGTCCACCCAGGTCGGCTGCGCCATGGGGTGTCGCTTCTGTCTTACCGGGGCCATGGGTTTTACGAGAAACCTCACCCCCGGCGAGATCACGGGGCAGATGACCAGGCTGCGTTTCGCCACCCCCGAAGGGGAGAGGGTGCGCAACATCGTCCTCATGGGGATGGGTGAGCCCCTGGCCAATTACGACCATACCGTCAAGGCCGTCGGCAATCTCCTGTCGGATTACGGCATGGGCTTCTCGAACCGTAAGATAACCATCTCCACCTGCGGCCTCGCCCCGATGATCCTGCGCCTGGGCCGGGATGTCTCGGTCAACCTGGCCGTCTCCCTCAACGCCCCCGACGACGAGCGGCGCAGTTACCTTATGCCCGTCAATCGACGTTACCCCCTCGAAACCCTCCTCAAGGCGTGCCGGGAGTATCCCATGCCGGGCCGGAGGATGTTGACCTTCGAGTACATCCTCATCCGTGGGTTTAACGACGCCCCCGGAGATGCCGTCCTGCTGGCCGACCTCCTCAAGGGGATCCGTTGCAAATTGAACCTCATCGCCTTCAACGAGTTCCCTGGTTCTCCCTTCCGCAGCCCCGAGGAGACAACGGTGAGATCATTCCAGCAGATCCTTCTTGACCGGGGTTACACGGCCATCCTGAGGGCCAGTCACGGCCGCGATATCCTTGCCGCCTGCGGCCAGCTTGCAGGGCGATGAAGGCACCGTCCTACCTGGAGCTCCACGAACAAGGGGCCCTCAGGGAACGGGCGGACCTGGCTTTCTCCCTCCTTTCCCCCTGCACCCTCTGCCCCCGCCTCTGCCGAGTCGACCGCCTGGGTGGCGAACGGGGGGTCTGCGAGACGGGAAAGAGGGCCATCCTATCCAGCTTCGGGCCCCATTTCGGCGAGGAATCGCCCCTCGTCGGCACCGGGGGCTCGGGCACCATATTTTTCGCCTCGTGCAACCTCCTGTGCACCTTCTGCCAGAACTACGAGATCAGCCATCTCCGGGAGGGCGAGGAGGTCGGGCCGGAGACCCTGGCCGAGGTCATGGTCCGCCTCCAACGGCGGGGTTGCCACAACATCAACTTCGTCACCCCAACCCACGTCACGGCCCAGATCCTCGAGGCCCTGCCCCTGGCCGTGGAAAGGGGCCTGTCCATTCCCCTCGTATACAACTGCGGAGGTTACGAGCGTGTCGAGACCCTGCGTCTCCTCGAGGGGGTTTTTGATATCTACATGCCCGACATGAAGTTCTGGGACAACGGTTTTGCCTGGCGCTTCTGTCGTGTCCGCGACTACCGTCAACGGGCCGTGGAGGCCCTCAAGGAGATGCACCGCCAGGTCGGCGATTTGATCTTGGACGAAAACGGTATCGCCAAGCGGGGCCTCATCGTCCGGCACCTCGTCATGCCGTCCGGGGTCGCCGGGACGGCGGAGGTGATGAGGTTTATCGCCGAAGAGATCTCACCCCACACCTATGTAAACGTCATGTCCCAGTACCGGCCCTGCGGGCGGGCCTTCGAGGACCCACTCCTGGCTAGGCGCATCACCGCCCGCGAGTATGCCGAGGCCGTCTCCGAGGCCCGCCGTGCCGGCCTTGACCGCCTCGACGGCCCGTGGGGTTAAGTATTCATGATCGTCGTCATCGACCCCAGACGCTGCAACGGCTGTGAGCGTTGCGTCAACACCTGTTTCGAGGTTTTCCGCCAATGGGGGGAATTCCTGAGACCAAGCTTCGAGGTAAAGGACGAGGTTTTTCGGGAAAAGGTGGAAAAGGCCGCCCGGGACTGCCCACGCAAAGCCATCGTCATCGTGGATTGAAAAATTGCGGGGTTTAACGCCCTTCCCTCCTTGACACTCCACGCAGCCGCCGCTATAGCGATCTCGACCACCCTTCAACGAGGGACAAGATGGACTACCCGGACAAGATCACAGAGACCGTTTACATCCTTGGGTACCACCACCTCAAGATCCACCTGATCGTGGGGAATAAAGCCTGTGCCCTTATCGACACGGGGGTCTCGGCGTCCACGGACCTCCTCGTCCGGCAACTGGACAAGCTGGGGCACCGTCCTGATTATATCGTCGTCACCCACCCCCACGGCGATCACATCAACGGACTGCCGGGTCTCAGGGAGGCGTTTCCAGAGGCGAAGGTCATCGCCGGTGCCGGCGCACCCGATTTTGTTTCCCACCCCAAGATCGCCCCGACCTATGTCCACGATGACCGCTTCATGACGACCTACCTGAACGAACGGGGTATAAAAAGCATCCTTTCCCCCTTGGCCGCGCCCCCCACCCTGGAGGACTGCACGGCGGTCAGAGGCGGCTATACCCTCGATCTGGGAGGTACTTCCCTGGAGTTCATCGAGGTGGGTGGTCATGCCCCGGGCGGCCTCGCCGTCTATCTGCGGAAGGAAAAAATCCTGCTGCCCTCGGACAGCCTGGGTTTCTACCTGCCTTCCGGGGAGTTCTTCCCCATCTATTTCACCGGTTACGGCGACTACATGTCCACCATAGACCGCCTGGCGGGACTGGGGGCACAGATCGTTTCACCGGCCCACCTGGGCCTCTTCAAGGGCGAAGAGGCCCGCCGGTGCTTCTCCCTGGCCGCCAGCAATGCCGCGGCCATGCGGGACCGCCTCGCCGCGGATCCCCGGGACGACGAGACCGTCGTGGATGAGATCTTCCGGGAATTCTACAGGGACGAGCTCCTCTTCTACCCGAGGGAGAACATCATCGGTTGTTGCCGTCTCCTCCTCAGGCGGAGTCGGGAGGCTTGATCAACCCGGTTCTCATCACGAGGGAAGAAGGGGAAGGATTAATTCGCACCACGAGCACGGAAGGAGGAAGATGATGAAGGTTATCGCCATCAACGGCAGCGCCAGGAAGGACGGCAACACGGCCATTCTGCTCAAGACGGTCCTTGGGGAACTCGAGGCGGAAGGGATCGAGACCTCCCTCATCCAGCTGGCGGGGAACCAAATCGCCGGTTGCCGGGCCTGTTATCGCTGTTTCAAAAACAAGGACCGCCACTGCTCCGTGAAATCGGACATGCTCAACGATATCCTGGACGCCATGCTCGCAGCCGATGGTATCCTCCTCGGTTCCCCCACCTATTTCTCCGACGTCTCGGCCAACATGAGGGCCCTGATCGAGCGCTGCGGTTTCGTGGCCAGGGCCAACGACTACATGCTCAAGAGAAAGGTCGGGGCGCCCGTGGTTGCCGTGCGCCGCGCCGGGGCCATTCCCGCCTTCACAGGCATGTACCTCTTCCTCCACTACATGCAGATGATCATCCCGGGATCCAGCTACTGGAACGTCGGGATCGGCCGCGACATCGGAGACGTCCTGAAGGACGAGGAGGGCCTCAACACCATGAGGGACCTGGGGCGGAACATGGCCTGGCTCCTCAAGAAGCTGGCGGCCTGATCACCGTCTCAGACTACCCTTTTCATGGCCTCGATGGCCACCTCGATCTGATCGTCCGTGGGTTCCCTCGTCGTGACGCGCTGTAGAAGGAGGCCCGGCCAGCTCAGGGCCCTCACCCACCCGCGACCCCGGTGCCGACCCGTGAAACGGATGGCCTCATAGGAAATGCCGGCCACAACGGGGAGGAGGGCGAGCTTATAGACGACGCGGTGGAGAAAGTCGGGCCGTCCCAGGAGGGAGAAGACGAGGATGGAGACGATCATCACAACGAGGATGAAACTGGTCCCGCAACGGGGGTGCCTTGTCGAGTAGGGGCGGACATTGGCCACCGTCAGGTCCCGGCCGTCCTCCCAGGCGAATACCGTCTTGTGCTCGGCGCCGTGATACATGAAGACCCTTTTCATGTCCTCCATCAGCAGGGTCGACGACAGGAACAGGAGAAAAAGGGAAAGGCGGATCAAACCTTCCAGGATGTTCAACACGAAAGTGGAGGCGATCACACCCTTCAGGAGGGTGAAACAGTAGGCGGGGACGACGACGAAACCCAGCAAAACCAAAGCGACGCTCGTCATGACGGTGAGGGTCAACTGCCAGGGTTTGGGTTTCTCTTCCTCCTCGGAGAGGGCCACCTCCGCGGAGAACATCAGACTCCTCATGCCCAGGATCATCATCTCCAGGAGGGTTACGAAGCCGCGGACGAAGGGCCAACCCAAGGGGGGATAGCGTTTGGCGAGGGGCCGGTAGTCTTCCTCCCGGATCTCGATACCCCCGTCGGGCCTCCGCACGGCCGAGGCGACACGGTCCCCATGCCTCATCATGACCCCCTCGATGATCGCCTGACCACCGGCGATATCGTCTCCTTTTCTCTCCCGCCTCAAGGCCGCTTCACGATCCATGGACACCAGATCCTCCTTGTGCACCCGGGGGCTCCTTTATCCGAGCCGGGGGGCAAAAACAAGTCCTTTGGTGGCAGTAAACATCACCTCCGTCGCGATTGACATCAAAGTCGTTATCCATTATGGAGATCACCGTTTTTCAAAGGACCGTGATCGATGCAGTACAGAGAGATCATCTATACGGAGCTGATGGAGGCGGTGAAAATCCTGCGTCAGCAGATCGAGAACCTCCGGGAGGACCTGAAGGGTTATCGCCTGGCGGCCAGGCTCCTGTCCATGCAGCGGGACCTGGCCGTGTCCCTGGGCCAGGTCCGTACCCTCGACGAGGGGGTGGAAAGGATCATGGCCGTCCTGTGCGGCGTCGAAGGGATAGATTGCCTGGGGTTTCACGACACCGACCCCGTCAGGGGCGACATCATCCTCAAGGCCCACCGCGGTATCTCCAGGGCGGTGGTGAAAACGGTGAGACATTTCTCCGCGGCAGACCCCCGGGCGGTGTGCCTCTTCACGGGCCGTCCCGCCCATTTTCACCCCGACGAGTTCCCCCCGGGCCTGGAAACAGTCGCCGCCGACGGCGTGAGGGCCCTGGCCGTCTTCCCCGTTTACCACGGTCCGGAACCGAGACAGTACCTCGTTGTCGCCTCCCGTAAGAGCGACTCCTTCCCCCCGCAGGTGATCCACGCCCTCGAGACGACGGCCGCCATGTTGGGACGTATCCTGGGTGAAATCCGGCAACGACAGGCCCGGGAGGAGAGTGAGGCCCGTTACCGCCTCCTCGTGGAATCAGCCCCTTACGGGATGAACATCCTCGATCTTGACGGGTCGATCGTCCTGATCAATGCCCGGGCCGCCTCACTGCATGGTTTCCGTAATGCCGAGGAGTTGTTGGCCCATTCCCGGGACGCCTTCGCATATGTACATCCCCAAGAGTGTCAGAGACTAAGGGGCATCATGCACCGTATCATAGCAACGGACGATTCGATCTCGACACGGAGCATTTTTTTACATCGAGACGGGGGCGTCTTTCCTGTCGAGGTCGGGGCCTCCCTCCTCAAGGGAACGGAAGGCCGACCCGAAGGCATCATCGTCATCAGCAGGAAAATCGAGGAGCGTAAAGAAGGGGCTCAGTAATCCTCGGGGGCCTTTTCGCCTTCCCGCGGTCGGACATCGCGCCGCCAGGGATTGCCGTGGGAACGACAGCCCTGGCCGGCCTGGAGGAGATCGCGGTAGAAATCACCGCGAGGGTCCCCATCCATGAGGAGGCGGCAGCGATAACGGCCTCCGTCCCAAAACAACTCCGGACAGGTCCGGTCCCAGGATTCGGGATGGAGCTGGACACCGAAGGTACAGGTCTGTCGGATACAGCAGTAGCCGCAGCCTACACAGGGATAATATTGATTTTCCTCACGAAGCAAGGGCCGCTTCCACCCCGGGGAAGGAACGGATATCACAAGGGGCTGTCGAAGGCGTCCTTTACCAGCTCGATGTCGAAGCCTTCGGGGGATACCTTGACAGCCGCCACATCGAAACGGGCTGGCCTATCCAAGAGGTCATGGCAAGTGAGGTAGTGGAGGGCCGCCTTCGCCACCCGCCGCTGTTTCCTCTTTGTCACCGTGGAGAGGGGATCCCCGTAATCACCCCCGAGAAGACTTCTCACCTCGACAAAGACCACCGTATCGCCGTCTTTGGCCACGACGTCCACCTCTCCCACGGGGCAGCGGTAATTCCGGGCCAGGATCTCGTACCCCGACGCCACGAGGCGAAACACCGTCTCCTCTTCGGCCTTTCTGCCCTGATCGAGCCTTCTTTTCGTCATGGATCTTAGGAAAACAGATCGCCCAATCCGAAGCCCCCGTCCTTCATCCGAAAAGAACGGCGGTGAATCTTGCAGGGACCGTAACGACGGATGGCCTCCCGATGCTCCAGGGTGCCGTAGCCCTTGTTTTTCTTGAAATTATACTGGGGAAACTGGCGGTGGTAGATGTCCATGATCCGGTCCCGTGAGACCTTGGCGATGATGGAGGCCGCCGCGATGGACAGGCACCGTTTGTCCCCCCCGACGACGGTCTCTTGTTCCGTGAGCAAGGGTATGGGTCGGTTGCCGTCCACGAGGAGGAAGTCGGGCTCCCTGTCGAGGTCGGCTACGGCCTCTTTCATGGCCAGGAGGGTCGCCTGGAGGATGTTGACGGTATCGATGACAGGCACCTCCACCACCCCCAGGCCCACGGAAACCGCCTCGGCGACGATCACCTCGTAGAGTTGTTCCCTCTTCCGGGACGTCAACTCCTTCGAATCTTTAATGTTGGGATTGCGGTAATCCTCGGGAAGGATGACGGCGGCGGCGACGACGGGCCCTGCCAGGGGTCCCCTGCCCGCCTCGTCGACACCGGCGATGCAGGTATAGCCCTTCAGGCGGGCCTGACGCTCGTATTCCCGCATAGACGTCTCAGGACTTGCCCTCTTCCTTGATCCTCGCCTTTTTGCCCCTCAATCCCCTGAGGTAATAGAGCCGCGCCCGACGGACCCGCCCCCTGTTGACCACCTCGATCCGATCGATGACCGGGGAGTGGAGGGGAAAGGTCCTTTCCACACCGACACCGTAAGATATCTTTCTCACCGTGAAACTGGCCCTGCTGTTTCCGCGGGTCCTGCGGATGACGACCCCCTCGAAGGCCTGGATACGCTGTTTCTGTCCCTCGATGATCTTCACGTAGACCCGGACGCTGTCCCCCGGCTTGAAATCGGGCACGTCGGCCCGCATGTTTTCCTTTTCGATCTTTTCCACGATACCCATTTCCGACACTCCTTAACGAATGCTTAACTATCGACCTCGCCCTTTTCGGCCAACCGCGCCCACAGATCCGGCCTCCTTTCCCGCGTCCGGCGGATGGACTCGGATCGCCGCCAGGCGATTATCTCGCGATGATTCCCCGACAGGAGGACCTCGGGGACCCGCCAACCTCGATACTCGGCGGGACGGGTGTACTGAGGGTACTCAAGGAGGCCTTCCATGAAAGAATCGTCCCGCGACGAATCCTCGTTTCCCAGGAAGCCCGGCACCAGGCGGGAAACGGCATCCATGACCACCAGGGCCGCCGGTTCCCCCCCCGTGAGGATATAGTCCCCGATGGATATCTCGCGGTTCACGAGGTAAAGCCGCACCCGCTCGTCCACCCCCTCGTAGTGACCGCAGATCATGACGATCCGCCTGTGGGAAGCTAGTTCCCTGGCGAGGGGCTGATTGAAGGTCTCCCCCTGGGGCGTGAGGAGGATGACCGGAGTCCCCTCCTCGATATCCAAGGAGGCCAGGGCCCTATCGATGGGCTCGACCTTCATGACCATGCCCCCTCCGCCTCCGTATGGTGCGTCGTCCGTCACCCGGTGGCGGTCGACGGCGAACTGGCGGATATCGTGTACCCGGACGTCTATGATCCCCCTCTCCCTCGCCCGCCGCAGCAGGCTGCTGTCCAGGGGGGAGTCGAACATCCCCGGGAAGAGGGTCAGGATGTCGAACCTCAGCGCCGCCGTCATAAGCCCTCCAAAAGACGGACCGTAAGTCTGTTCTCCCTCTTGTCCACCTTCAGGACGACCTGGGAAACGGCGGGGATAAGGACCTCCCGGCCTTTACCGGAGCACACGTAGACGTCCTGCCCTTTCGTGGGAATGATGGCCTCGATCCACCCCACGATCTCCCCCTCTTCCGTGGCCACGGTCATCCCGATGAGTTCCTGCCAGTAGTACTCCCCCTCCGGGAGGGGTTCAAGGCTGTCCATCGGGAGCAGGACGATCCCCCCCACCATCTCCCGGGCCGTTTCGACGTCCTGGACGCCCTCAAGATCCAGGTAGAGGCTTCGGCCCCTGATTTCCCGGGCGGTGATCTTCAGGGGCCCCCGTTCCGTCTCTCCCTGCCTCACGTAGACCTCGACGGCCCCTTTCATCACCTTCCGCGTCTCCGCCAGGAAAGAGGCGACCCTCACCCGCCCCCGGTCCCCGTAAGGCCCGATTATCCTGCCGATTTCAAAGAACCTTGTCAAAAGCTTCTATTCTATGATCTCCAGAACGGTCCTTTTGCGCACCTTGGTCGAGGCCGCGCTCAGGATTGTCCTCATGGCCTTCGCCGTTCGACCCTGTTTGCCGATCACCTTGCCCAGATCGTCCTTCGCTACCCGCAATTCAATAACGGAAGTCTGTTCACCGACGATTTCCGACACCTCCACCTGGTCCGGATGGTCCACCAATGCCTGTGCCATGTATTTGATCAACTCTTTCATCTGTACCACCTCCGCTGGCTTGTCATCCGCAAACTTCCCGTCAATGCTTGGTCGATCCACCTCTTAGGCCGGGGCTTTCAAACCCTTCTTGGCCAACAGCTGAGAGACCGTGAGGGTGGGCTTGGCACCCCTCGTCATCCACTCCCGGAGACGCTCCTCCTTCAGGACCACCGTCTCACCCTCCTTCTTGGGATCGTAGTGTCCCAAGACCTCCAGGAAACGACCGTCCCGCGGTGCCCGAGAATCCGCCACCACGATCCGGTAAAAGGGCTGTTTGTGGCCTCCCATGCGCGTCAATCTAATCTTCGTAGCCATGCCGCTTATCCATCACCTCCCGATTTTTCACCCGTGTCCTTGTCGAAATCAAACGGATCGATCTTGATAGCACGTTTTTTTCTCTTTGCAAAGCCTTTATTCTTTCAAAACCTGATATGCCCCCTCTTCAAGGCCTTAATGCCCTCCTTGGTGGTCATCTTCTTCATCAGTTTCCGCATCTCCCCATAACTCTTGAGGAGACGGTTGACATCCTGAACGGTGGTGCCGCTGCCCCGGGCGATCCTCTTTCTCCTCTCCCCGTCGATGATGAGGTAGTCCCGCCGCTCCTGCTTCGTCATGGAGTCGATGATGGCCTTGACCTTGATCAGTTCCCCCTCATCGGGCATCATATCCTTCAATCCCCTCATCTTTCCGAGGCCGGGGATCATGGAGAGGATGTCCTGGAGGGACCCCATCTTTCGGATCTGCATCAACTGGTCGCGGAAATCTTCCAGGGTGAACTCGTTCTTCCTGATCTTCCGTTCCAGGTCCCGCGCCGCCTTCTCGTCCACCGCCGCCTGGGCCTTTTCCACGAGGCTCAGGATATCCCCCATGCCCAGGATGCGGGAGGCCATCCGCTCGGGGTGGAAGACCTCCAGGGCGTCGACCTTTTCCCCGACACCCACGAACTTGATGGGCTTGCCCATGACCGCCTTGAGGGACAGGGCCGCCCCACCCCGGGCGTCGCCGTCCATCTTGGTCATGATGACACCGTCTATGCCCAAGACCTCGTTGAAACGGACCGCCACGTTCACGGCCTCCTGGCCCGTCATGGCATCGGCGACGAAGAGGATCTCCGCGGGCCTGACCTTTTCCTTGATCCTCCTCAACTCCTCCATCATGGCCTCGTCGATATGGAGACGCCCGGCCGTGTCCATAATCAGGACCTCGTAGCCGCGGCTCCTGGCCTCTTCGACGGCCTGGAGGCAGATGGTTACGGGATCAGTGCCCGGCGCCGCCTTGATGACACCGGCGCCGATACCGCTCCCCAGGACCTCGAGTTGCTCCATGGCGGCAGGCCGGTAGACGTCCGCCGACACGAGGGAGACCCTTTTCCCCTGGCGGATCAGGAAACGGGCCAGTTTCACCGCCGTGGTCGTTTTCCCGCACCCCTGGAGACCGACCAGCATGATCGGTGCCGGTATGCGGCTGCCGAACCGAAGCTGCGCGCTCTCCCCTCCCATGAGCTCCACGAGGCGGTCGTGAACGATCTTGACAACCTGCTGCCCCGGCGTGAGACTGTCCATGACCTCCTGTCCCACGGCCCGGACACGGATCTCCTCGACAAAATCCTTCACGACCCGGAAGTTGACGTCGGCCTCCAGAAGGGCCATGCGGATCTCCCGGAGGGCGTTTTGGATGTTCTCCTCATCCAGTCTCCCCCGGCCCTTGAGTTTCTTGAAGATGCCCTCGAGTTTCTCCGTCAGGTTCTCGAACATATTTACTTCCTCAGTGCCCCCTCACGGCGCAGTCTACGCCTTTGATTGCCTTCGCCAGACGGGCCGCCGCCTTTTCGGCCTCCCCCTTGCCGGCGAAGCCGGGGACGGTAATCCTATACCACCTACCCTTACCCTCTATATCCTGCTCCGTCACCTCCGGCCGGTATCCGAGGGCCTTGACTTTTTTCGCCACCTCCAAGGCCTTTTCCCTCCTCTGGAAGGAGGCGACCTGTACCCAGTAACGGCCAGAAGAGGCGGGCGCCTCCGCCTTGGTCCTCTCCTGGGCCTTGGCATGATATTCGTCGTTTCGTTGACTCCCCCTCACCCCACCGTCTTCCGGCCGGGGGGGCGCCGCCTGCCCGGCGGATCCCGACGGTGCCGACTCGGCCATGCCCTGAGGAGAAGGGGCGGGGGTAACCCTCTTGTCCGGCGGCGCCGCCGGCGAGACCGCCGCGGGTGTCCCGGTACCCGTCTCCGGGGGCGTTACCCGCTCCTTGACGGGCTCGTCTACCCCCGTGCCTCCAGAAACGGCCGGTTCCTCCTGACCCAAGACCGGCTCAGGCCGGTGCGCGGGTCCCTTGAGGCCCATGCCGTCGAGGATCCGCTTGGGGATCCCCCAGGCTATCTCTTCCGGCAGGGTATCGATGTGACGCCCCACATGGACGCCAAAGAGGAAGGCCGCGAAAACGAACAGGGACATCCCGATGACAAACACCACGATCCCCAGTTTTCCCATCCTTACCTCGAAGGGCCTGACGTTCCTCGCCATGGCTTAAAAGCTTCACATTTGGTCCGGGGTGGAAACGCCCAGGATCCCCAGGGCGTTCCTCAGGACCTGCCGCACCGCCGCCACGAGGAAAAGGCGGGCCTTAGTCAGCTCCGCGTCCTCCGAGACCACCTTGTGCTTGTTGTAGTAGCTGTGGAAAACGGCCGCCAGGTCGTTGAGGAAGAAGGTCAGGCGGTGGGGTTCCAGGGCCCTTGCGGCCCCCTCGACGATCTCGGGGTAGTGTAGGATCGCCTTGATGAGGGCGATCTCCTCGGGGAGGGTGAGGAGGTGGCGGGGCGTCTCCCTGAAGGCCGGGACCGTAAAGCCCTTCTGGGCCGCCGTGCGGAGGATACTGGCGATGCGGGCGTGGGCGTACTGGACGTAGTAGACGGGGTTGTCGTTGGACTGCCTCTTGGCCACCTCGAGATCGAAATCCAGGTGGCTGTCCGAGCGGCGCATGAGGAAATTGTACCGGGCCGCGTCCCGACCGACCTCGTCCACCACTTCCCGCAGGGTCACGAACTCCCCCGCCCGGGTCGACATGGCCACGGGCCTGCCGTCCCTCAGGAGATTGACGAGCTGGACGAGGACCACCCTCAGGGCCTCCTTCGGATAACCAAGGGCCTGGATACCCGCCTGCATACGGGCTATGTAACCGTGGTGGTCGGCGCCCCAGATGTCGATGACCTCGTCGAAACCCCGCTGAAACTTGTTCCGGTGATAGGCGATGTCGGCGGCGAAATAGGTCGGTTCGCCGTTCTGGCGCACGACGACCCGATCCTTCTCATCACCGAAGGCCGTCGTTCTGAACCAGCGGGTCCCGTCCTCGCGATAGATGAAACCCCTCTCCTCGAGTTCCGCCAGCAACTTCCCTACCGTGTCGTCCCTGTAAAGCTCCTTCTCGCTGAAGTAACGGTCGAAGACCACCCCGAAGGCCCGAAGGTCTTCCTTGATGCCCGCAAGGATCTCCCCCCCTGCATAGTCGCTGAAAAGGGGTATGACCTCCTCCTCCGGCCGGTCCAGGTGAACCGTCCCGTCCCTTTTCAGGAGGGCCGCGGCCAGGTCCTTGATATAGTCGCCCTGGTAACAGTTCTCCGGGAGGGAGACGTCCCTTCCCGCCGCCTGGAGATATCGGTAGTAGACGGACCGACCGAGGTTGGCCATCTGATTCCCGGCATCGTTTATGTAGTACTCCCTCTGGACCTCGTAACCCGCCGCGGCGAGGCAGCGGGCGATCACGTCACCCACCACGGCCCCTCGGGCGTGGCCGATATGGAGGGGACCCGTGGGATTGGCGCTGACGAACTCCACCTGGATCTTCTTCCCCCTCCCTAAGTCGCAGGAACCGTAATCATCCCCCTCTTCCTCCACGACACCGAGGCGCTCCGACCAGTAGGACTCGCGGATGAAGAAGTTCAAGAATCCCGGTCCGGCGATCTCCACCCGGTCGAGGATCCTGCCGGGATCGTCGAGGCAGTCCCTGACGATCTCCGCGATCCGGCGGGGCCGCTCCTTCAGTCTCGAGGCCAAGACCAAGGCGATGTTGGAGGCATAGTCACCGTGCTTCTCCTCCCTGGGCACCTCCACCTCGACGGCCGTCCCGGTTTCCCAGGCCAACAATCCCCTGCGACGGGCCCCCTCAAGGGCCCCCAGAAGCAGTCTCTCTATTTCCCTCTTCATACCGCCGACCGTGTTCAAATCCCCAAATAAAAACAAAGACGGCACCGCCGTCAGATATTCGACCGGCCCGCCGGCCGGACACCACACAGGACAAAGGGATCAAAGGCCCTTGAGCCAACCCTCCGTTCCGGGGGGCTAACCTATATGACGATGGTGATTAAGTCAAGGGATATGGACAACTTTGTCCCTCAGGGACCCCCGAAGAGGAGGGGTAGGAGGCGATGGCCCAGAAGGATATGGACCGCCGCCCCCAGGGAGAGGAAGGGGCCGAAGGGGACGGCGTATTTCAGATCCTTGCCCTTCACGAGCATGAGGACGACGCCGACGGCGGCGCCCGTCAGGGCCGCGACGGGTAGGATGACCAGCAAGGCCTTCCACCCGAGAAAGCCGCCCATCATGCCCAAGAGGTTGACGTCACCGCCGCCCATGCCCTCGTTGCCCGTGATCGATTCATAGTAGAGGGCGATGAGGTACAAGACGGCGATGCCGCTGAAGAGCCCGGTAAGGGCCTCCAGGGGGGACAAGCCCATGACGAGGACCGCCGCAGCCGTAAAAAGGGGGATGCCGGTCAGGGTGACGGCATGGGGGATGATCTGATGATCGAGATCTATAAAGGTGACGACGATGAGGGCACAGACGAAGACGAAGGCGACGAGGGCCGGCAGAGGCGACCCGTAACGGCGTAGAAGGACGAGGGCCGCCAGGGCCGCCAGGGCCTCCACCAGGGGATAGCGGGGCGAGATCCGCTCCTTGCAATCCCGACAGCGGCCCCGGAGAATGAGATAACTCAAGATGGGGATGTTGTCGTAGAACCTGATGGGACGACCGCAGTGGCGGCAACGCGAGGAGGGGGAAACGAGGGACCGTTCCTCGGGGAGGCGGTAGATACAGACGTTCAGGAAGCTCCCCACCACGGCCCCGAAGATAAAGAAGGCTACCTCCACCTCTCACACCGCCTCGGACGTATACCCCTCAGACGAGCTTGTTGGCCCCCGTCTGTTTCACCATGTTACAGGCGTACAGGAGGGAATCGAAGGTCCCGGCGTCCGTCCACCACCCGTCCAGGACGTCCCACTCGATCTTTCCCTCGCGGATGTAGTAATTGTTCACGTCGGTTATCTCCAGCTCCCCCCGCTCGGAAGGCTTGAGGGTCTTGATGAAATCGAAGACCTTGCCGTCGTACATGTAGATGCCGATGACGGCGTAATTGGAGGCGGGGCGGGAAGGTTTCTCGTCGATCCTCACGATCCGGTCCCCTTCGAAGGCGGGGACGCCGAAGCGGTGCGGGTCCGGGACCTCTTTGAGCATGATCCGCGCCCCCTCCTTCTGGTCGCGGAAGGCCTCTACGGCCCTGCATATGTTTTTCTCGATGATGTTGTCCCCGAGGATGACGACGATCCTGTCACCGTCGGCGAAGTATTCCGCCAGGCTCAGGGCGGCGGCGATGCCCCCCTCCCCCTCCTGGTAGGTGTAATTGAGATGCCGCAGGCCGAACTCCTTGCCGTTGCCCAGGAGCCTGAGGAAATCCCCGGCGTTGTTACCCCCCGTGACGATGAGGATCTCGTCGATCCCGGCGTTCACGAGGGTCCTGATAGGGTAGAAGATCATGGGCTTGTTATAGATAGGCAAAAGGTGCTTGTTCGTGACCTTCGTCAGGGGATACATCCTCGTTCCCAATCCCCCCGCCAAAACGACTCCCTTCATTACTTTCCTCCTCGGCCTCGCCCGTTTCTGAGCTGGGCCCCTTCTACCCCAAGGGGCCTTGGGGGTCAACGGAAAAACTTATCAAGGGCCGAAGATCGTGTTATGGGATCAGCCAGCCGATGGAGGGGAGGATCGGGTTGACCCAGGACGAACGATACATGAAGCGGGCCCTCACCTTGGCGAGGCGCGGTGAGGGTTTCGTCAGCCCCAACCCCATGGTGGGCGCCGTCATCGTCAAGGAGGGGCGGGTCATCGGGGAGGGCTGGCATGAGCGCTGCGGGGGGAAACACGCGGAGATCAACGCCCTCGAGAGGGCCAGGGGTGACGTGGCGGGATCTACCATTTACGTGACCCTCGAGCCCTGTTGTCACCACGGCCGGACACCGCCGTGCGTCGACAGGATCATCGCCGCCCGGCCCGCGAGGGTCGTCGTCGGTGTCACGGACCCCAACCCCCTCGTCTCGGGGCGCGGCATCGCCACTTTAAGGGACCACGGCATCGAGACCGTCGTCGGTGTCCTCGAGGAGGCCTGCCGTGACCTGAACGCCTTCTTCTTCAAGTACATAACCACGAGCATCCCCTTCGTCACCGTCAAGTTCGCCCAGACCCTGGACGGCCGCATCGCCACGGCCACGGGCTCCTCCCGCTGGGTGAGTTCCCACCCCTCCCTCCGCTTCGCCCACCGCCTGCGGCGCAATCACGACGCCATCCTCGTGGGGGCGGGGACGGTCACAAACGACGATCCCGAGCTCACGGTCCGCCTCGTGAGGGGCCGGAACCCCCTGCGCCTCGTCCTCGACACCCTCCTCACCACCCCCCCGGAGGCCAAGGTCTTCAAGGATCAGGAGAAGGCGCGTACCGTCCTCATCGCCTCTGAGACGGCACCCCTCTCCAGGCGGCGACTGATGGAAAAGAAGGGCATCGAGATCCTGACGCCGGGGACGACCACCGACGGCCGCCTGGACCTCCGCGGGCTCCTCGTCATCCTCGGCGAGAGGCAGATCACCTCCCTCCTCGTCGAGGGGGGCTCCCGGGTGATAACCTCCTTCATCAAAGAGAGGCTGGCGGACGAACTGATCGTGGTGGTGGCGCCCAAGATCGTCGGTCGCGGCATCGACGCCGTGGGCGACCTGGGCATCACCTCCATGACGGAGGCCCTCTTCTTCCCCCGGCGCCGGCTCTTCCGCCTGGGGGAAGACGTGGTCTGGCGCCTCCGCACCGGTTGGAACAGCCGGGTGGGATCCTAACGGCCCCCCATGACCCTCAGGGCCGCCCGGATCCCGTCGAGGGCAGAACTCATGATACCCCCGGCGTATCCCGCCCCTTCCCCGCAGGGGTACAAACCCCTTATGGTCACACTCTGGCCGTCTTCACCGCGAAGGATCCTCACGGGGGCCGAGGTCCTCGTCTCCACGCCGACCAAAACCGCCTCTTCCCCCACGAAACCGGGCATCCGCCCCGCGAAGACCTTCAGACCCTCCCGGAGGGCCTCCGTCACGAAGGGGGGCAGGACCTCAGCCAAGGGTATCCCCCGGACGCCGGGGCGATAGGTGGTGTAACCAACCTCCGCCCTTTCCCGGCCCGCGAGGAAGTCCTTCAGGGTCTGGGCGGGGGCCAGGTAGCCGCCCCCGGCGGCCTCATAGGCCCGCTCCTCGAGACGGCGGCGGAAAAAAAGTCCCCCAAGGGGCGGATCCCCCTCCCCGGCCACGTCCTGCCTGTCCACGGAGACCACCAGGGCGCTGTTCGCCCATGGACCGTCGCGGCCGCTGTCGCTCATGCCGTTCGTCACCACCTCCCCCGCCCCGCTCGCCGAGGCGACGATGAAACCACCGGGACACATGCAGAAGGAATAGACGGCCCGTCCGCCGGGTCCCAGCCGGGCGGCGAGGGCGTAGTCCGCCGGGGGTAGACCGGGTGTCGCGGCCCACCTCCCGTACTGGATGCGGTCGATCAACGCCTGGGGGTGTTCCACCCTCACACCCACGGCGAAGGGTTTCGTCTCCATGGCGACGCCGCGGCGGTGGAGGAGGAGATAGGTATCGTACGCCCCCTGGCCGACGGCGAGGATGACGTGATCCCCTTCCAGCTCTTCGCGATCGCCGACGACGATACCCCTCATGACCCCGCCCGGGGCGATGATGTCGGTCATGGGAGATCGGAAGCGGAACTCCCAGCCCCGCTCGAGGAGGCGGCGGCGGAGGTTGGGGAGGAGCAAGCGGAGGCGGTCCGTGCCGATATGGGGCTTCGCGTCGATGAGGATGGAGTGGGGGGCGCCCGCCTCCACGAGGACGGTCTTGACCCAGGCGCTGTAGGGATTCCTGAGGCGTGTCGTCAGCTTCCCGTCGGAGAAGGTCCCCGCGCCCCCCTCGCCGAAATAGACGTTGCTGTCCCCCTTCAGGACCCCCCGGGACCAGAAGTCCTCCACATCCCGCACCCTCTCCTCCACGGGGCGCCCCCGTTCCAAAAGGACGCCGGGGATGCCGTTCAACGCCAGGGTGAGGGCGGCGAAGAGCCCCGCCGGTCCCGCCCCGACCACCACCACCTTGCCCGGGCGCCGGGGGGCGGTTAGGAGGGGAGGAACGACGGCGTCACCGCCGCCCCTCTTCACCCTTACCCCTTCCCTCGCCTCCGTCGCCGATGCCTGGGGTACCCCCTCCGTCTCGACCTCGAGGTTGAAGACAAACAGGGGAGGACGGCGGCCCCGGGCGTCGAGAGACCTCCTCAGGACCCGGCAGGAGACCACGGCCCCCTCCGGCAGGCCGAGGGCCTGAGCGGCGGCCTTTTTCAACTCCCCGGCCGACGGTTCCGACCGCCTCAGGCGTATCCCCTCGATCTTATACAAAGGCCCCTTTTTCATCGTGAACCCGTTGCTTTTTCCTGATAGGCGTTGTAAGGAAGCTCCCTTTGAAATAACATAATCATCCTTTCGCGAGAAAGCCCTGCGGAGGTTGAGGAATCGCGATGCCCTGGTACGCCGTCCACACCAAGAGCCGCCACGAAGAGCGGGTCCTCCAGCAACTCGTCCAGAAGGAGGTCCACACCTTTCTCCCCAAGATCGAGGTCTGGAGCAAGCGGAAGGACCGCCGCAAGAAGATCATGGTCCCCATGTTCCCCGGTTACCTCTTCGTCGAGCTCCTGGAGATGACCAACGAAACCAAGCTCACCGTCTTGAAGACCTTCGGCGTCGTCAGGATCCTCGGCAAACCCCGGGGTCATGAACCCATCCCCGTACCGGACGAAAAGATCGACGCCATCCAGCGTATCGTCGCCTCCAAGGTCGAGGTCCAGCAGATCCGTTACCCCAAGGTGGGGGAGCGGGCGCGGATCATCGACGGTCCCTTCGCGGGGGTTGAGGGCCTCGTCGTCGAGACGGATTATGAGCAGGAGCTCTTCGTCGTCACCTTCGAGATCCTCCACAAGGCCGTGGCCATCCGCCTGGAGGGGTTCCAGATCGCCAAGATCTCCTGAGGTCAATTTTCTCTTGACAATTGGCACCCGATGGGCAAAGAGGCCCTATTCTTTTTTTCCTTTCCGCGCCGGGAGCGACCACGGGTCTTGAAGGGTTTCATAGAGATCAACCGGGAACTTTGCAAGGAATGTCTCCTCTGCGTGGAGGCCTGCAAGAGGGACAACATCGTCCCCTCCACCGATCTCAACGCCAAGGGATACCATCCCGTCCGTTTCACTGCCGACGGGCGCTGCAACGGCTGCGCCCTCTGCGCCACCGTCTGCCCCGAGGCGGCCATCGAGGTGTGGCGTGAATAGAGTCCTCATGCAGGGCAACCGGGTCATCGGCGAGGCGGCCATCCGGGCCGGCTGCCGGTTCTACGCCGGCTATCCCATCACCCCCCAGAACGAGCTCACGGAGTACATGGCCGAGCACATGCGCAAGGTGAAGGGGGGCGTGTTCATCCAGGCGGAGAGCGAGCTGGCGGCCATCAACATGGTCCTGGGGGCCTCGGCCGCCGGGGCCCGGGCCATGACCTCGTCGTCCAGCCCCGGGATCTCCCTCAAGCAGGAGGGCATCTCCTCCCTCGCCGCCGACGAGCTCCCCGCCGTCATCGTCAACATCATGAGGGGCGGTCCCGGCCTCGGCAACATCCTCCCCTCCCAGGGTGACTACTTCCAGGCCACCCGCGGCGGAGGTCACGGGGATTACCGGACCATCGTCCTCGCGCCCGCCTCGGTCCAGGAGCTCGCCGATCTGACCATGGACGCCTTCGACCTCGCCGACCGGTACCGCAATCCCGTCCTCCTCCTCGCCGACGGGATGATGGGACAGATGATGGAGCCCGTCGAATTCCGCGCCCCTTCGCCCCGGCAATACCGGGAAGAGTACATCCTCCGGGGCAAAGGCACCGGCAAGAGCCGTTTCATCCGGGCCCTGATCTTGGACGCCATCCGCATGGAGGAGCACAACTGGAAGCTTTACCGGAAGTACCAGGTCATCGCCGAGGAGGAGGTCCGTTTCGAGACCTTCTGGACGGACGACGCCGAGATCCTCATCGTCGCCTACGGTACGGCGGCCCGCATCGCCAAGGGTGCCATCAAGAGATCGCGGGAGATGGGGATCGCCGTGGGTCTCATCCGCCCCATCACCCTGTGGCCCTTCCCCGGGGAGGTCATCAGGAGGTTCGCCGAGGAGGTGGGAAGTTTCCTCGTCTTCGAGATGAACACGGGCCAGATGCTCGAGGACGTCAAACTGGCCCTGGAGGGCCGGGCCAGGGTCGACTTCTACGGCCGTCCCGGCGGCGTCATCCCCACGCCGGCGGAGTTGGCGAAGGTGATCGCCTACCAGGTCAAGAGGTGAGATGAAGAAGGTATTCTCGCGGCCCCGTACCCTGAAGGACGTGCCCTTCCATTACTGCAGCGGCTGCGGCCACAGCATAACCCACCGCCTCATCGCCGAGGTAATCGACGAGCTCGGCATCGCCGACCGCACAATCGGGATACCGCCCGCGGGCTGCGCCGTCATCGCCTACAATTATTTCGACATCGACATGCTCGAGGCGCCCCACGGCCGGGGTTGCGCCGTCGCCACGGGCATGAAGAGGGTCCTCCCCGACCGGATCATCTTCTCCTACCAGGGTGACGGCGACCTGGCGGCCATCGGCACGGCCGAGACCTTCCATGCCGCCAACCGGGGAGAGAACATCACCGTCCTGTTCATAAACAACGCCGTATACGGCATGACGGGGGGTCAGATGGCCCCCACCACCCTCCTGGGACAGACCTCCACCACCACGCCCCCGGGACGGACGGCCGTCCTCGACGGCCATCCCGTCCATTTCAGCGAGGTCCTGGCCACCCTGGCCGGCGCGGTTTACGTCGAGCGTTGCGCCGTCAATTCCCCCGCCAACATCGCCAGGGCGAAGAGGGCCATCAGGAAGGCCTTCCAGTACCAGATGCAGGACCGGGGGTTCTCCCTCGTCGAGATCCTCTCCCAGTGCCCCACGAACTGGAAGATGCGTCCCACCGACGCCTGCCGGTGGGTGGACGAGGTCATGACGAAGGAATTCCCCCTGGGGGTCATCAAGGACCTCCAGGCGAAGGGGTGAGGACATGCTGGTGAAATCCATATTCGCCGGTTTCGGCGGCCAGGGGGTCCTGATGATGGGTTACGTCTTCGCCCACGCCGCCATGAACGAGGGCTGCTACGTCACCTACCTCCCCTCCTACGGGGTGGAGGTCCGGGGGGGCACGGCCAACTGCACCGTCTGCATCTCCGACGAGGAGATCGCATCCCCCATCGCCTCGGAACCGGACTACCTCGTGGTGATGAACAAGCCCTCCCTCTTCACCTACCAGAATCGCGTCTCCGCCGGGGGGGCCATCTTTCTCAACTCCTCCATCATCGACAACCTCCCCTCCCGCCCGGACGTCCGGGTGCACGAGATCCCGGCGGGTGCCGTGGCGGAGTCCCTGGGGGATCTGCGCGTCCAGAACCTCGTCATGCTGGGGGCCTTCGTGAGGCGCACCGATGTCCTCTCCCCCGAGGCCGTCCTGAAGGGACTGAGGCAGATCATGGGGGAGAGGAAGAAGAACGTGATCGAGATCAACCGCCGGGCCTTCGCCGCGGGTTATGAACTGAAGTAGGGGACGGGCGCCATGGCCATCACCCAGATCTCCGTGAGACTCGACAACGTCCCGGGCGCCCTCACCAAGCTCGTGGACATCCTCGATAAGGAAGACATCAAGGTCAAGGCCATCTCCGCGGCCAGCACGGAGGAGTCGAGCACCGTCCGTCTGGTGGTCAACGATCCTCAGAAGGCCGTCACGACCCTGAGGAGTTTCTCCTTCAACGTCGAGGTGGCGCCGGTGATCGCCGTGGAGGTCCCCTGCCACCCCGGGGGCATGAACGCCATCGTGAAACCCCTGGCGGAGGGGGACGTGAACATCCACTACATCTACACGACCATCGAGCGCATCGGCAAGGAGACGATCCTCATCATCGGTTGCGACAATCTCGAGAGGGCCGTGGACATCCTCTCCCAGCACTGGGTGGATTTCGTGGGGGACGAGATCTACTCCCTCTGACAACCCATGTCCCTCTTCGGCGTCTCCCCGGAAAAGGAAAGGGAACTCAGGGAACACATGGCCTCCCTGGGAGTCACGGAGGACGACCTGAGAGAGACCTTCACCCGTTCCTCCGGACCGGGGGGGCAAAAGGTGAACAAGACCTCCTCCTGCGTCCACCTCGTCCACACCCCCACGGGACTGGCCGTCAAGTGCTCCCGGGAGCGTTCCCAGGCCCTTAACCGTTTCCTCGCCCGGCGCATCCTCCTCGAGAGGCTTCAGAGGCTGAGGGACGGCATCAGCCGGGCGCGGCGGATGGAGGCGGAGAAGATCCGGCGGCGGAAACGGCGCCGCTCCCGCCGGGCCAAGGAGAAGGTCCTGGCCATGAAGCACGCCCAGGCCGAGAAGAAGGCCCTGAGGGGGAGGGTGAAAGGGGACGACGAGTGACGAAAAAGAGAAAAGGGGAAAGAGGGTCTTTTTTTTGGCCTCTTTCCCCTTTTCGATTATTCCTCAAAAGGGTTTGTTGTCAAAAACCTCAGCCCCCGATACCGGCGAACTTGAGCAGGGGGTTGGCGTAGAGGATGATCAGGGACACGACGAGGGCGTAAATCGCCACGGATTCCGTCATGGCCATACCGACCATCATGGTGAGCAAGATCTTACCCTGGGCTTCGGGATTCCGGCCCACGGCCCCGTTGGCACCGCTGGTGGCCTGACCGAGACCAAGACCCGCACCGACGGCACCGACACCCATGGCGATACCCGCCGCGATGACGCTGCAGCCGAGGACGATGGCCTTGGTGTAATCAACCGTCCCCGCCGCCTGTTCCGCCGCGAGGGCTACGGGCGCCATGATCATTACGAGGGCCAGAACCAGGAAACCTCTTACCAAAGACTTTCTCATTTCATTCCTCCTTGCTTTTTTGTCATGTCGTAATCGTTCATCACACAAAACCCTTTTCCGCTTTCTTGCCTTTCCCCGGCGGCCCCACCCCCTTTCGTCTTCGGCGCGAAACCACAGCGCCATTTTACGCCGTCCTCCATACAGAAGTAGTGCGCAATTGTCAAGGGAAAAAGACGTCCCGATTGACAAGTCTGGTGAAATATCATAGAAGCCGCCCATGTCGCCGATGCTGACGGAGGAGGAAAAAGGGGTGATACGGGCCCTCCAGGGGGATGTGCCCCTCGTCGAGGGGCCCTTTCGGGAGATCGGCCTTCGCCTCGGCATGGCACAGGAGCGGGTCATGACCGTGATCGCCGGGCTGATTGAACGGGGCGTGATCCGGCGCGTGGGTGCCGTCGTCCGTCACGGGCGGGTCGGTTACGGGACGAACGCCATGGTCCTGTGGGCGGTCCCCCCCGGGCGGTGCCGCGCCGTCGGGGAGAGGCTCGCCGCCTTTTCCGCCGTTTCCCACTGCTACCTCAGGGAACCTTACCTGGAGGGACGCTACAACATCTACACCATGATCCACCACCGGGGCACGGAGGAGGACTGCGCGGCCCTCATCGACGAGATGGCCAAAGAGGTGGGGATCGAGGACCGCCTCGTCCTTTTCAGCGAGAGGGAATACAAAAAGACGAGCATGGAATACCTATGACGGAGACCTTATCGGAGCGTTTGTTCTCGGAGGCCAAGAATCTCATCCCCGGCGGGGTGAACAGCCCCGTCCGGGCCTTCGGCGCCGTGGGCGGCAGCCCCGTCTTCATCGCGGGCGGCCGGGGTTCGAGGATCTACGATGTCGACGGCCGGGAATACGTCGACTACATCCTCTCCTGGGGACCCCTGATCCTGGGCCACGGCCACCCCGCCGTCCAGGGGGCCCTGACGGAACAGGTCTCCCGGGGCGTGACCTTCGGCGCCCCCACGGCCCTCGAAGTGGACCTGGCCCGTCTCGTCCTCGACGCCTTCCCCGCCATGGATAAGGTCCGGTTCGTCAATTCCGGGACGGAGGCCGTCATGACGGCCCTCCGCCTGGCGAGGGCCTACACGAAGAGGGACGTCATCGTCAAATTCGAGGGCTGTTATCACGGCCACGGGGACTCCCTCCTGGCCAAGGCAGGCTCCGGCATCGCCACCTACGGGATCCCCGGCAGCCCCGGCGTTCCCGCTCCCCTCGCCGCCCTGACCATCACGGTCCCCTACAACGACCTTGGGGCCTGCGAGGCGTTCCTGAAGGCCCGGGGGGAAGAGGTCGCCGCCGTAATCGTGGAACCCGTGGCGGGCAACATGGGCGTCGTGCCCCCGGCGAAGGGTTTCCTCCAGGGACTGAGGGAACTCTGCACCCGCCACGGCATCGTCCTCATCTTCGACGAGGTGATCACGGGCTTCCGCCTCACCTACGGGGGCTATCAGGGTCTCATGGGGGTCGAGCCCGACCTGACCTGCCTCGGGAAGATCATCGGGGGGGGTCTGCCCGTCGGTGCCTTCGGCGGGAAGGAGAAGATCATGGACCTCTTGGCCCCCACCGGACCCGTCTACCAGGCGGGGACCCTCTCGGGCAACCCCCTGGCCATGGCGGCGGGTATCGCCACCCTGAGCGTCCTCAAGGACAACGCACCCTTTTACGAGGTCCTGGACCGGGCGGCCTTCAGCCTGTGCACGGACATAGAGGCCGTCTTCGCCGAGACGGGCGTCCCCGTCGTCATCAACCGCGTGGGCTCCATGTTCACGCCCTTTTTCACCTCGGGGAGGGTGAATGACTACGGCGACGCCGCCCGCAGCGACACGGCCGCCTTCGCCCGCCTCTTCAAGAGACTCCTGGAGAGGGGGGTGATGGCCCCACCCTCCCAGTTCGAGGCCTGGTTCCTCTCCTTCGCCCACACCGCCGAGGATCGTGACCGGACCATCGAGGCCCTAAGGGGTTTCGACCCCTATGGGGATAGGTCCTGAGATGGAGGGGCCCTTCCTAGTCACCGGCGCCGCCGGTTTCATAGGCTTTCACCTCTGCCGGCGCCTCCTGGATAATGGTTGCGCCGTCACGGGCGTGGACAACCTCAACGACTACTACGACGTCCGCCTCAAGGAGGACCGCCTGGCCATCCTGGCGAAGCACGAGGGATTCATCTTTCATCGCCTCGACATCGCCGACCGCCGGGCCATGGACGACCTCTTCGCCCGGGAGAGACCGGCGTGGGTCATCCACCTCGCCGCCCAGGCGGGGGTCCGCTACTCCCTCGTCAACCCCTACGCCTACCTGGAGAGCAACCTCGCCGGTTTCCTCAACATCCTGGAAGGGTGCCGCCGCCAGAAGGTGAGGCACCTCGTCTTCGCCTCCTCCAGCTCCGTTTACGGCGCCAACACCCGCATGCCCTTCTCGTGCCGGGACAACGTGGATCACCCCGTGAGCCTCTACGCCGCCACGAAGAAGGCCAACGAGCTCATGGCCCACACCTACGCGGCCCTCTACGGCATCCCCTCCACGGGCCTGAGATTCTTTACCGTCTACGGACCCTGGGGCCGGCCGGACATGGCCCTGTTCCTCTTCACGAAGGCCATCCTGGAGGGACGCCCCATCGATATCTACAACTACGGCAACATGAGGCGCGACTTCACCTATATCGACGACATCGTCGAGGGGGTCTTGAGGGTGACCGCCCGTCCCCCCGCGGGCGATCCTTCCTGGTCGGGGGACGAGCCCGACCCGGCTAGGAGTTTCGCCCCCTACCGCCTCTTCAACATCGGCAACTCCTCCCCCGTGGGCCTCATGGACTTCATCGCCGCCCTGGAGAGGAGCCTGGGCCGGGAGGCGAAGAAGAACTTCCTGCCCCTCCAGGCGGGGGATGTCCCCGCCACCTACGCCGACGTGTCCGATCTCTGGGAAGAGGTGGGCTTCCGCCCGGCCACCCCCGTGGAGGAGGGCATCCGCCGTTTCGTCGCCTGGTACCTCGATTACTACAAAATCGGGGGACACAATACTTAATTCATAAATAACTGAAACTATTGCGAATAATTTTGACGATCCGGGGTTATCGTGTCCCCCTATTTCGCTTTCCACCAGCCCCAGGGGTGCCAAATTATAGTTGACTTCACCCCGGGTACGTGTTAAGAGGCCCCGCGCCATGGACAAGGAATCCAAGAAGGCCATGACCCAGATGGCGTACGCGAGCAGCATCGGCATCGCCATGGTGCTCGCCATCTTCGGGGGCCTCTACCTTGGCTACTGGGTGGACAAACATTACGGGACGACGCCCTTCTTCACCTTTCTCTTTCTCCTCATGGGCGTCGTCGCCGGCTTTCGCAACCTCTATGTGTTGATCAAGAAATACTTCAAGGATGAAAAGACCGTCATCAGATCCCTCAAAACCGAACCCCATCGCAAAAGACCCGCTCCAGCAAAGGCTTGAGGTGATCCTCTGGGTCTCTTTCGCCGTTTTGACCCTCGTCAGCGCCCTTCTCGCCTCGGCGCGCTTCACCCTCGGCGTGGCCCTGGGAGGGGCGATCAGCATCGTGAACTACTACTGGTTGAACCACGACCTGAGAAAGGTCTTCCGTTCCCTCAACGACCGGGCCCGGGGCCGGATCATGTTGAAGTACTACATCCGTTTCGCCGTCACGGCGGTCGTGTTGTACTTCATCATCTCCCGGGAGATCGCCGACATCTTCGGTCTCCTGATCGGTCTTTCCCTCGTGATCGTGAACATGGTCCTGACCGCCGTCATGACCCTGACAAAAAAAAACAGCATCGAGGAGGTTAACTGAAGCATGCACTCCCTGTCCTTTTTAGGCCATGTAGGCGTCCCGTCGCAGGTGGCCTACATGTGGCTCGTCATGGCCATCCTGGCCGTCTGTTCCTTCCTCGCCACCAGGAGACTCCAGATGGCCCCCAGCGGTTTCCAGAACTTCATGGAGGTCATCGTGGAGGCCTTCCACAACCTCCTCATCGACACCATGGGTCCCGAGGGGAAACGCTTCTTCCCCCTCATCGCCACCCTGGGCCTCTTCATCCTCACGTCCAACCTCCTGGGCCTCATCCCCGGGTTCGAATCGCCGACGGCTAACCTCAACACCAACGCCGCCATGGCCCTGGTGGTCTTCGTCCTCACCCACATCGTCGGCGTCCAGGTCCACGGCGTCAAGTACATCAAGCAGTTCCTGGGTCCCATCTGGTGGCTCACCCCCCTCATGCTCCCCATCGAGATCGTCAGCCACCTGTCCCGGCCCATCTCCCTCTCCGTCCGGTTGTTCGGCAACATCGAGGGCGGTCACATCGTCCTGGCCGTTCTCTTCCTCCTCGTCCCCCTCCTGGTGCCCCTGCCCATCCTGGTCCTCAAGCTCCTCATCAGCTTTATCCAGACCTTGGTCTTCATGCTCCTGTCCATGATGTACATCGCCGGGGCGATGGAGGAGCACCACTGATTTGATCTTTTAGGGATTGGGAAGAGAGAAGGATCCCCGGTCACGGCCCGTGATCGGGGATTTTTTTACGAGCCGAGTTTCTTGTGGATGGCCGCGGCGGCCTTGCGGCCCGCCCCCATGGCGAGGATGACCGTCGCGGAACCGGTGACGATGTCGCCGCCGGCGTAGACGTTTTCGCGGGTCGTCCGGCCCCATTCGTCGAGGGTGACGATGTAGCCGCGGCGGTTCGTCTCCAGGCCGGGGGTCGTGGCGGGCACGATGGGGTTCGCCATGGTCCCCACGGCGACGACGACGGTGTCGACATCGATGACGAACTCCGACCCGGGGACGGGTATGGGGCTGCGGCGTCCCGAGGCGTCGGGCTCGCCCAGCTCCATGCGGATGCACCTTACTCCCCGCACCCAGCCCCCGTCGTCTCCCAGGTACTCCACGGGATTGGTGAGGAGGAGGAACTTGACCCCCTCCTCCCGGGCGTGGTGGACCTCCTCGATCCGGGCGGGCATCTCCTTTTCACTGCGGCGGTAGATGATGTAGGCGTTCTGAGCCCCGAGGCGCAGGGCCGTGCGGACGGCGTCCATGGCCACGTTGCCCCCGCCGACGACGGCGACGTTACGCCCCCGGATGATGGGGGTGTCGTACTCGGGGAACCGGTAGGCCTTCATGAGATTCGACCGGGTCAGGTACTCGTTGGCGGAGTAGATGCCGCTGAGGTTCTCTCCGGGGATGTTCATGAAGACCGGCGCCCCGGCCCCGACGGCGACGTAGACGGCATGGAAACCCTCGGCGAAGAGGTCGTCCACCGTCTTGAGGCGCCCGATGACGGTGTTGAGGACGATCTTGACGCCGAGCTTCTCCAGGTAGGCCACCTCCGCCTCGACGATGGCCTTGGGGAGGCGGAACTCGGGGATCCCGTAGATGAGGACCCCCCCGGCCTTGTGGAGGGCCTCGAAGACCGTGACCTCGTAGCCGAGCTTGGCCAGGTCGCCGGCGATGGTGAGGCCCGAGGGACCCGCCCCGATGACGGCCACCCGTTTACCGTTCGGGGGGGCGACGGGGGGGACGGAGACCTCACCCTGGGCGCGTTCGTAGTCGGCGGCGAAACGCTCCAGCCTCCCGATGGCCACGGGCTCGCCCTTCTTGCCCAGGACGCACTCCTTCTCGCACTGGTCCTCCTGGGGACAGACGCGCCCGCATACGGCGGGGAGGCTGTTGGTCTCCTTCAGGGTGCGGGCGGCGGCGAGGAAGTCGCCGGCGGCGATCTCCCGGATGAACTTCGGGATCTGGACCTCGACGGGGCACCCGGCGATGCACCCCGGCTTCTTGCACTGGATGCACCGCCTCGCCTCCTTGACGGCCGTCTCGGGACTGTAGCCCAGGGGCACCTCGTCGAAGTTCTTGATCCGCCGGGCCGGGTCCTGCTCCGGCATGGCCTGGCGGGGGATCTTCTCCTTCTTCTCCTGCTTACGCTCAGTTTCCATGCCAGCCGCACCGGTGCCGCTCGTAGGCCTCGGCCTCCTGTTCGCAGTACATCCGCAGGCGCTTGGTCAACAGGTCGAAATCCACCTCGTGGCCGTCGAATTCCGGGCCGTCCACGCAGGCGAAGCGTGTCCGCCCCCCCACGGACACCCGGCAGGCCCCGCACATCCCCGTGGCGTCCACCATGATGGGATTGAGGCTGACGATGGTGGGAATCCCCGCGGGTCTCGTCACCTCGGCGACGACCTTCATCATGGGGACGGGGCCGATGGCGAAGACCCGGTCGATCCTCTCCCCGGAGGCGATGAGGTCCTCCAGGACGACGCTCACGAAGCCGTGGAACCCGTAGGAGCCGTCGTCGGTGCAGACGATGAGGCGGTCGCTCACGGCGGCCATTTCATCCTCGAGGATGACCAGGTCCTTCGTCCGGGCGCCGATGATGGAGACGACCTCGTTTCCCGCCTCCTTGAGGGCCTTCGTGATGGGGTAGATGACCCCCACCCCCACGCCGCCGCCTACGCAGACGACACGGCCGAAGTTCTCGATCTCCGTGGGTCTCCCCAGGGGCCCCTGGACCACCTCGAAGGCGTCCCCCACGCCCATCTCCTCGGCCATCCGGGCCGTCGTCTTCCCCACCACCTGAAAGATGATGGTGATCGTGCCGGCCTCGGCGTCGCTGTCCACAATGGTGAGGGGGATGCGCTCCCCCTTCTCGTCGATCTTCAAGACGACGAACTGGCCCGCCCGACGCCTCTTGGCGATCTCCGGCGCCCGAATCTCCATCCGGACGACCGTCTCGGAGAGGTTCTGCTTTTGGGTGATGACGTAATTCGGGGACACGATACCTATTTTTGGCCGAAATTTTCCCTAATGATTACACGCCCTACCGAATTAAGTATTGTGTCCCCCGATTTAGAAGTCGCGGGTGAGCTTGTCGAGCTCGGCGAAGGTGAAGACGGGCCCGTCCTTGCAGACGTACTTGCTGCCGACGTTGCAGCGCCCGCACTTGCCGATGCCGCACTTCATCCGCATCTCCAGGGAGGTGATGATGTTCTCCTTCGAGAATCCCAGATCGAAGAAGACGGGCAGGGTGAAACGGATCATGATGGGGGGGCCGCAGATGACCGTCACGGCGTTCTCCGGGCTCGGGGCCACCTCCTTGCAGACCGTGGGGACGAATCCCTCCCGGCCCGTCCAGGTCGCGTCGCCCTTGTCGACGGTGACGTTCATCTCGATGTCGCCCCGCTCGGCCCAGGCCTTGAGCTCGTCCTTGTAGATGAGGAGCCCCGGGTTCCTCGCCCCGTAGACAACCGTGATCTTGCCGAAGCGCTTACGGTTGTCCTCGTAGATCATGTAATTGATCAGGGATCTCAGGGTCGTGAAGGCAAAACCCCCGCCGACGACGACGACGTTCTTCCCCTCCAGGTACTCGATGGGCCACGAGTTCCCCAGGGGGCCCCGGATCCCCATCCTCGTCCCCTCCTCCATCTCGTGGAGGGCCGTCGTGACCACCCCGGCCTTCTGGACCGTGAACTCCACATAACCCTTCTGGGTGGGCGACGAGGCGATGCCGATGGGGGACTCCCCCTTGCCGTAAACGCAGAGCTCGGCGAACTGGCCCGGGGTGTATTTGAACTTCTCCTCGTCCTCCTTGTTGACGAAGGCCAGGCGGAAGGTCTTGATGTCCTTCGTGTCCACCTCCGTCACGATCTTTATGACTTCCACGGGGTAGGGTATGTAGGGGTTTTGCATCTTCATCTCCTCGTTAGGGGGACATATTACCTATTTCTTCCCACGTCCATGCCTGACGGGGGTTCACGCCAGCTCCATGGCCTCCGCCACGATCTTGCGGATGTCGATGTTGACGGGGCACGACTGGACGCAGCGGCCGCAGCCCACGCAGGCGATGGCCCCGAAATTCTCGGGGTAGTAGCTGAACTTGTGCATGACCCGCTGGCGCCACCGCTCCTTCTGGGTGGGGCGGGGGTTGTGGCCCGAGGTCTCCTTCGTGAAGAGGGGGAACATGCAGGAGTCCCAGTTCCTCAGGCGCCGACCGTCGTCGTACTTCATCTCGTCGCTGATGTCGAAGCAGTGGCATGTCGGGCAGAGGAAGGTGCAGGTCCCGCAGGCCAGGCACTTCTTGTGGATCCCGTCCCAGAAGGGGCTGTTGAAGTTTCGATCCAGCTTCTCCTTCACCTCGTGGGCGGCGATCTTCCAGGTGAGGGCCGCCTCGGCGGCGGCGGCGACGGCGGCCTTCTTCTCTTCGGAGGCGGCGTCGGCCTTCTGGTCCCCGAAGTACTTCAGGAGCTTCTCACCCTTGGGGGTAACGAACTCGACGAGAAACACATCCCCGATGTCGGTGATCAGGACGTCCGCCCCCTTGTCGTCCACGGGGTGACCCCCCACGGAGGTGCAGAAGCACTCCCTGTAGGGCGGCTTGGCGCAGGCCAAGGAGACGACGGTGGTCCTGTTCCTTTTCTCTATGTAGTAGGGGTCCTTGTACTTCTCCTGGTCGAAGAGCATGTCGAGAAGGACGAAGCTGCGGGCGTCGCAGGGCCGCGCCCCCATGAGGACGCCGTCCCTGGCGAACAGCTCCTCCGCCGTGAACTCGACGCCCTTGGGGGTCCTCGTGTAGCGGAGCATCACCTCCGAACGGGGGAAGAAGAAGTTTTTCGGGGCGTTCTTGCTGTTCTGGTAGGTGAAGAGGGGTTCCTCGCCCTTCTCCAGGACCTTGAACAGGACGTTCTCCTCCACCCTCACGGGGGCGTAGACGGTGACGTCCTCGGCGATCCGCTTTGCGATCCCCGCCAGAGCCTCTTTCTTGATCAACCGTTTTTCCATAGCGTCCTTCACCGCTTCTGAGATGGGTTATACCAACCCCAAGCCGCCCATGAGGGGCGTGGGGTCCGTGTTGTGGAGTTTGAACCAGTCGGCGGGGCCGGCGAGACCGAAGGCCAGGGCCATGAGCTCGGTGAAGTAGAACACGGGGAGACGCACGTTCTCCCCGGCCCTCGTGTCGAGGTTGGCCATGCACACCGGGCAGGCCGTGACGACGCAGTTGGCCCCCGCCTCCCGGGCCATGGTCATGAGCCTGTCCACGAGCCTGCCCACGATGTCCGTCCGGCTGATGGTGAGGCTGCCGCCGCAGCAGTCCGTCTTGTAGGACCACATCTTCACTTCGGCCCCCAGGGCGGTGAGGATGCCGTCGAGCATGTAGGGGTTCTCGTAGTCCTCGAACCGGCAGGCCTCGGGGGGGCGCAGGAGGAGACATCCGTAGTAGGAGACGGGCTTGAGGCCCGTGAGCTTCTTGACCACCCGGGAGGCGAGACCCTCGAGGCCCACCCGGTCATGGAAGATCCCCAGGGGGTGGAGGACCTCGGCGTCACCCCGGTAGGGGCGGCCGATGACCCCCTCGATCTCCCGCTTCAGGGCCTCGTTGTGCCCCAGGTAGTACTGGGTGCTCTTGAAGCGGTTGAAGCAGGCCGCGCAGGGGACCATGACCTCCTTCTGGGGCCCCGCCTCGACGGCAGCCAGGTTGCGGGCCGGCAGGGCCACGGAGAGCTTGAAGTTCGTCGAGTGGGCCGACGTGGCCCCGCAGCAGGACCAGTCCTCCACCTCGGAAAGTTCGATGCCCAGGGCCTTGCTGACGGCCTTGACGGACTGGTCGTACTCCTTCGCCGTCCCATGGAGTGAACATCCCGGATAGTATGAAACTTTCAACGCATGCCTCCTTAAGATTCCCTTTTTCGCCCCTCAGAGGTTCCTCGTCTTCTCGAAGATGGTCTTGACGGCCCCCAAATCCCTGGTCTTGGGGGAAATCAGGGCGAGCTTGCCCTTCATGAACATGTTGATCCCCAGACCCATGTCGGAGAAGAGGTCGCCGCTCTTGAGCTTGTAGTCCACCATCATGAAGGGCTCGTTGATGCGGCCCCGGGAGCGGATGCTGTTGAGGAAGGCCTGGTGGAAGGCCAGGATGTTCTTCTCCTTCACCGTCCGCCCTTCCCTGATGGCCATCTCCCTCAGGACATCCATCATGCGGGCGATGTCCACCTCGTTGGGACAGCGGGTGATGCAGGTCTCGCAGGAGGCGCAGAGCCAGATGGTGGAGCTGTTGAGGACCTCGTCCTTCATGCCCATCTGGATCATCTTGATCACCCGGTTGGGGTTGTACTCCATGGCGAAGGCCAAGGGACACCCGGCGGTGCATTTCCTGCAGTGATAGCACCTCTGGATGGGCACCCCGCCGATCCGCTCGTTCACTTCTTCGAGAAAGGTTTTCATGGTCGCTCCTAAATTCGGGGACATGATACCTATTTTTTTCGAAAATTATGTCCCGTTATTCCGCATGGTTACGAATTAAGTATTGTGTCCCCCGATTTCGGGGTGGTAGATGAAGTCCTCGTTGTCGTTCTCCCGGTGGCGGGACAGGGGCGGGAGGTCCTCCAGGGACGAGCCGGCCCGGTTCTGGAAGAGCTCGAAGGCGTCCTTGTCCAGTTTCTTGAGGAACTTCCTCAAATCCACGCCCATGGGGCAGACGGAGACGCAGGAACCGCAATCCACGCAACGGCCCACCATGTGGTAGAGGCGCATGATCTGGAAGACCTGGGTGTCCGACGGGTCGTCGCTGATGCCCACCCAGGCCGGGCGGCTCTGCTCGACGAAGCAGACGGGGCAGTAGCACGACGGGCAGGCCTGCCGGCAGGCGTAACAGCGGATGCACTTGCCCATTTCCTTGACGAAGTAGGCCCAGCGCTCCTCGATGGGGAGGTTCTCGAAGGCCGTCACCTCGTCGTATTCCGCCTCGGGGTTCATGGGCGGCGCCGCCTCCCCCACCATGACGTCGCTGATGATGGGGTTGTTGAAGCGGCAGGTCCGGCAGTTGTCCGCCAGGACGTCGGCCACGGCGATCTTCTTCTCTCCGCCTTCGGTCACGGCCCGGATGACGTCGCCCTCCAGGGCCCCCTCCAGGACCGCCTCGCCGCCGAGGGCCTGGGAGACCTTTCGCCGGTCCGCGTAGCCCGTGCAGGGGACGCCGATGATGACCACCTCGTCCCGGCCGTACTGCCGTTCCTGGAGGTGGATGACGATGGACCGGGTGGTGCAGCCCCGGGCCACGACGCCCACCACCTTCTTCTTCCGGTCCTCGGGCTTCACCCGCTTCTGGCTGTTGCGGTGCTGGGAGATGACGTCATGGACGTATTTGGCCAGGTTGTGGTTGCAGAACCTGTTCCACACCAGCCGCTCGGCCTCCTCCGGGGCCGTGATGAAGCAGGGCGTCGCCGTGAGGGGCAGGGTCCCGGCCTCGTAGCCGATGAGGACGTCCACCCTCTTCTCCTCCAGGAGCCTTCGGGCCTCTTCCCGCATCTTCTTCTCGATGTTTTCCACGGTCGATGATTCCTCGTCTCTATACGATTTTCTTGTGATCAGCTCACAGGCTCTTCACGAGCTTCGTCGCCGGGCCCAGTTTGCGGACCTTCTCCGTCACCCCCCGGATGACGTTGGCGAACCGCTCCCCCTCCGAGGCCGACACCCACGTGAAGATCGTCCGGTCCGCCTCGAGGCCGAGGTAGTTGAGGAAACGCTTCAGCATGGCGAACTTGCGCCGGGCGGAGAGGTTCCCCGTGAGGTAGTGACACTCGCCGGGGTGGCACCCCGAGACGAGGACGCCGTCCGCCCCCTGCTGGAGGGCCTTGACGATGTAGAAGGGGTTGATCCGCCCCGTGCAGGGTGTCCGGATGATCCTGACGTTCGGGGGGTACTGGATGCGGCTGATACCCGCCAGGTCAGCCCCGGCGTAGGTGCACCAGTTACAGACGATGGCCACGATCTTGGGTTCCCACGCTTCGTTTTCCGACATAGTCACTCCGTCCTAATTGTTCTGGCCGGGGCCCTCGGGCCGCCGGTGATCGGGGGATCGCTACAGGGCCGCGATCTGGGCCAGGATCTCCTCGTTGGTGAAGCCGTTGAGGTCCACGGCGTTCATGCGGCACGACGAGGTACAGACGCCGCAGCCCTTGCAGAGGACGGCGTTGACCTCCGCGACACCCTCGACGACGTTCACGGCGATGGCCCCGAAGGGGCAGTTCTGTTCGCAGAGGCCGCAGCCGGAGCAGCGCTCCTTGTCCACGTAGGCCGTCTTGCCCTCCGCCTCGATGTAGTCCTTCGTCAGGATCGTCGTGGCCCGCGACACGGCGGCGTTGGCCTGGACGATGGAGTCGTCGCTGAGTTTCGGCGAGTGGGCCATGCCGCAGAGGAAGACGCCGTCCGTGGCGAAGTCCACGGGGCGGAGCTTCACGTGGGCCTCGAGGAAGAAGCCGTCCTGGTTCGTCGGGACCTTGAGCATCTTCCCGATCTCCTCGTTCTGGGGGTTCGGGACGACGCCCACGGAGAGGGCCAAGAGGTCCGCCTCGAGGTCCACGGGGCCGTTGAGGATGGGGTCGAACACCCGGACGCTCACCCGCCCGCCCTTCTGGGCCACCTCGGGGAGGCGGTCCTCGTCGTAGCGGACGAAGCGGACGTCGAGTTCCCGGGCCTTCTTGTAGTAATCCTCCTTGAGGCCGAAGGTCCGGATATCCCGGTAGATGATGGTGACCTCGCACCCCGGGTCGGCCTCCTTGAGCCTCAGGGCGTTCTTGATGGCCTCGGAGCAGCAGTAGCGGCTGCAGTAGGGCCGCTCGGCGTTGCGGGAGCCGACGCACTGGATCATGACGACCTTCTTGGCCTTCTTCACCGTCTCGTCGCCCTTCGCGATGAGTTCCTCGAGGCGCCGCTGGGTGACGACGTTGGGGGAGACGCCGTGGAGGTATTCCTTCGTCTCGTTCTCGTAGGCCCCCGTGGCGATAATGACGACGCCGTGCTCGAAGGTCTCCTCGCCGTCCTTCGTCTTCACCGTCGTCTTGTAGTTGCCGATGAAACCCTCGATCTTCTCGATGACGGCCCCGGTGAAGACGTGGATGAGCCTGTTCTTCTCCACCCTGCCTATGAGCTCCTTCAGGTGGGCCTGGACGTCCAGGCCCTCGAGGGTGTAGTGGAGCTTGCGGTAATTCCCGCCGAGGACGGCCTCCTTCTCCACGATGTAGGACTCGAAGCCCTGGTCGGCCAGGGACAGGGCCGCCGTGATGCCCGCCAGGCCCCCGCCGATGATCATGGCCGCCCGGTTGACGGACAGCTGGCCCGGCTTGAGGGGCTTGAGGAACTGGGCCTTGGCGACGGCCATGCGGACCAGGTCCTTGGCCTTCTCCGTGGCCTCTTTCGGCTCGTGCATGTGGACCCACGAATCCTGGTCACGGATGTTGGCCATCTCGAAGAGGTAGGGGTTGAGGCCCGCCTTCTCGCAGTTCTCCTGGAAGAGGCCCTCGTGGGTCCGCGGGGAGCAGGAGGCGACGACGACGCGGGTGAGGTTCTTCTCCCTGATCACCTCCCCCATCTTCACCGCCGTGTCCTGGGAGCAGGTGAAGAGGTTGTCCGTGGCGAAGACGACGTTGGGGAGGGTCTTGCAGTACTCCACCACCTCGGGGACGTTGACGACGCCGCCGATGTTGATGCCGCAGTGACAGACGAAGACCCCCGTCCGGGGACCGACGCCCCGGATGTCCTTCTCCTCGGGGACCTCCTCCTCCTTGATGAGGGTCCCCCGCTGCTGGGCGAGGATGCCCGAGGCGCACGCCGCGGCCCCGCTGGCCTCCATGACCGTCTCGGGGATGTCCTTGGGCCCGGCGAAGGCGCCGCAGACGAAGACGCCCTCCCGGCTCGTCTGGACGGGGTTCTCCAGGGAGGTGGCGCAGAAGCCGTGCTCCTCCAGCTCGATCCCCAGGGCCTTGGCCAGCTCCCGGGCCTCGGCCGGCGGCGTGAGACCCACGGAGAGGACCACCATGTCGAACTCCTCCTCCACCAGGGTCCCGTCCTCCTGGACGTACTTGACGAGGAGGTTCTTCGTCTGCTGGAGCTCCTTGATCGTCGAGGGGATGGAGCGGATGTAGCGGATCCCGTACTCGCTCTTCGCCCGGTTGACGAAGCGGTCGAAATCCTTGCCGTGGGCCCGGATGTCCATGAAGAAGATGGTGGGCTCGAGGTCCTTGGCGTGTTCCTTGCCGATGATGGCCTCCTTCGTGGCGTACATGCAGCAGACGGAGGAACACCAGGTGTTGCCGCAGGACGTGTCCCGGGAACCCACACACTGGATGAAGGCGATCTTCCGGGGCTCCTTGCCGTCGGAGATGCGCTGGACGTGGCCGAAGTAAGGACCCGAGGCGGAGAGGATCCGCTCGAACTGGATGGACGTGACGACGTTGGCGTAGACGCCGTAGCCGTACTCGCCCCTCAGCTTCGCGTCGAAGGTCTCGAAGCCCGGGGCGGCGATGACGGCCCCCACCTCGATCTCCTCCTCGGCGAAATCGTCGTCGTGGTTGATCGCCCCGGCGATGCAGGCCTCCACACACTGGTAGCACTCCGAGCAGATGCCGCAGGAGAGGCAGCGCTTCGCCTCCGCCACGGCCTCCTCCTCGGAGAAGCCCAGACCCACCTCGCGGAAGTTCGTCCGGCGTTCCTCGGGTTTCAGGTGGGGGTACTTGACCCGGGGGGTCTTGGGGAACTTCGAGACGTCGGCCTTGTCGGCGAGGTTCTTCGTCCAGTCCTTCGCCCGGCCCGCCGCCACGTCCTCGCCCCGGAGATAGCGGTCGATGGACTTGGCGGCCTCCTTGCCGGCGTAAACGGCCTTGACGACCGTGGCGGGTCCCGTGACGACGTCGCCGCCGGCGAAGACGCCGGGGACGTTCGTCATGAACGTCACGGGGTCCACGTCGAAGTTCTTCCACTTGTTGATGGCGATGCCGCTGTCGGCGGGCACGAAGTCGAGGTCCGCCTCCTGGCCGATGGCGGGGATGAGGGCGTCACAGGGGACGACGAACTCCGAGCCCTTGATCTCGATGGGGCGCCGGCGGCCGCTGGCGTCGGGCTCGCCCAGTTCCATCCGGGTGCACTCCACGCCCGTGACCCGGCCGTTCTCCCCGATGACCCGCTTGGGGGCCACGAGGAACTCCATCTTGATGCCCTCCTCCAGGGCCTCCTCGATCTCCTCGGGGGAGGCGGGCATCTCGGCCCGGGACCGGCGGTAGAGGATGAAGACGTCCTTGGAGCCCGTCCTGACGGCGGTGCGCACGGCGTCCATGGCCACGTTGCCGCCGCCGATGACGGCCACCCTGTCGCCCAGGAAGACCTTTTCCCCCAGGTTGACCCGCTTGAGGTAGTCGACGCCGTGGATGACCCCCTCGAGGTCCTCGCCGGGGATGTTGAGCTTCGTGCTCTTGGCGGTCCCGCAGCCGATGAAGACGGCGTCGTAATCGCTCTTCAGTTTGTCGAAGGGGATGTCCCTGCCCACGGCGGTGTTGAGGTGGATCTTCACGCCGAGGTCCTCGATGACCTTGATCTCCGCCCTCAGGACGTCCTTGGGGAGGCGGTACTCGGGGATGCCCACGGCAAGCCAGCCGCCCGCCACGGGGAGGGCCTCGAAGACGTCCACGTCGTAACCCTCGGCGGCGAGGTAGTAGGCGCAGGTGAGGCCCGCGGGCCCCGCCCCGACGACGGCCACCTTCTTGCCCTTGCTCTCCTTCTTCTCGGGGAGGTAGCGCGTCTCGTCCTTCAGGTCCAGGTCGGCGACGAAGCGCTTGAGGTGCATGATGTCTATGGGCTCGTCCACCTTGCCCCGCATGCAGGCGTCCTCGCAGGGGTGGTTGCAGACGCGGCCGCAGACGACGGGGAAGGGGTTGTCCTTCTTGATGAGCTTCAGGGCCTCCTTGAACTTGCCCGCGGCGATGAGGGCCACGTAGCCCTGGACGCTGATGTGGGTCGGGCAGGCGGCCTTGCAGGGGGAGGTCCCGAGCTTGTCGATGGCGTAGCCGCTGGGGATGGCCTGGGGGAAGTGACGGTACGTGGCCTTGCGTTCGTCGAGGCCCTCGTTGAAGTCCGACGGCACGGAGACGGGGCAGACCTTGGCGCAGTCGCCGCAGCCCGTGCACTTGTCGAGGTCGATGAACCGGGGTGCCTTGGTGAGCTTCACCTTGAAGCGGCCCGCCTCGCCCTCCACGGCCTCGACGGTGCGCCGGGTGAGGATCTCCACGTTGGGGTGGCGGCCCACCTCGACGAGCTTCGGCGAGAGGATGCAGGCGGAACAGTCGTTCGTGGGGAAGGTCTTGTCGAGCTGGGCCATGACGCCGCCGATGCTGATCCCCTTTTCCACGAGATAAACCTTCAGTCCCGAATTGGCCAAATCGAGGGAGGCCTGGATCCCCGCGATCCCCGACCCGACCACCATGACGGCGCCTATCTTTTCGCTGTTTGGTACCACCTTGCGACCACCTCGCTGGAATTCTTTCTTTTCAAAGGGCATTGACAAACCGTCGCAGGGGCTACCACGATTGCCCTTCCCTGTCAAGAACTAATAGCCTTTCTCAATCCTTGGCCTTTTGAGGTTTCATGTTGACAACCCTCTGCGATTGGACTATCAAAGACGGCGCCCGACGGGGCCGGGGGCCCGCGGGAGTCCCAAGACACCGCCATTTCGCCTTCTGGAAATGTAATCCAGGGGGCGGAGCCGTGCCCACAAAACAGCAATATTAAGAACGATATATGAGAGGAACATGACTCTATGGAACGGGAAAACAACGTGAGTGTCGCCCCCTCCGGCGAGGCCTTCAAGCTGCCCCGACCGGAGGATTACGATAAGGAGTTCAAGCGCCTCCAGAGGCTGGCGGACAGGCACCGCCGCGAGGGGCGGGAGATAGTCGTCGTCGTGGGCGTGGGTTTCGTCGGGGCCGTCATGGCGGGCGTCATCGCCGACGCCGTGGACAGGGAGACCTCGCGGCCGTCGAAGTTCGTCATCGGCATGCAGCGGCCCTCCCCCCGGTCCTTCTGGAAGATCCCCCTCCTGAACCGGGGCGAGGCCCCCGTGGAGGCCGAGGACCCGGAGGTGGCCCCCCTGATCGCCCGGTGCGTGAAGGAGAAGAAGACCCTGACGGCGACCTTCACCTATGACGCCCTCACCCTGGCGGACGTCATCGTCGTGGACGTCCAGTGCGACTTCATGAAGGAGGCCCTGGGTGACTGCCGCCGGGGGCGGGCGGAGATCGGGGCCCTCGAGGAGAGCCTCAAGGTCATCGGCGAGAAGGCCCGTCCCGACTGCCTCGTCCTCATCGAGACCACCGTGCCCCCGGGGACGACGGAGTACGTCGCCTACCCCATCATGAAAAAGGCCTTCGAGAAGCGGGGGATCGCCTCCGAGCCCCTCCTGGCCCATTCGTACGAGCGGGTCATGCCGGGGAGACAGTACGTGGCCTCCATCCGTGATTTCTGGCGGGTCTGCAGCGGCGTCAACGCCGAGGCCCGGCGCCGGGTGGAGAAGTTCCTCAGGGAGGTCCTGAACACCGAGGACTATCCCCTGACGGTCCTGGACCGCCCCATCGAGAGCGAAACCTGCAAGATCGTCGAGAATTCCTACCGCGCCACCATCCTGGCCTTCCTCAACGAGTGGAGCCTCTTCGCCGAGCGCAACGGCGTGGACCTGATCAAGGTCATCCAGGCCATCAAGGTCCGCCCCACCCACTCCAACATCATCTTCCCCGGCCCCGGCATCGGCGGCTACTGCCTCCCCAAGGACGGCGGCCTGGGCGTCTGGGCCTACCACACCCTCATGGGCTTCGACGACGAGATCTTCAAGATCACCCCCCTGGCCATCGACATCAACGACACGCGGGCCCTCCACGTGGCGGAGCTGGTCCGCGACGCCCTCAGGAACATGGGCAAGATCGTCGCCGCCTCCAAGATCGCCGTCCTGGGCGTCTCTTACCGGGAGGACGTGGGGGACACGCGCTACAGCGGCTCGGAGATCGTCGTCCGCAAGCTCGCCGAGATGGGGGGGGAGGTGGTCTGTCACGATCCCTACGTCAAGCGGTGGTGGGAGCTGGAGAAGCAGGACACCTACCCCGCCCCGGGCCGCTCCTGGGCCCGCTTCTTCCGGAACCAGGAGCGTCTCAAGGACACGGAGGTCCTCAAGGACCTGGGAAAGGCCCTCGCGGGGGCCGACGCCGTGGTCCTGGCGGTGCGCCACGAGGCCTATCTACACCTCGACCCCGACGAGGTGGTGGCCATGACGGGCCGCCCGGCGGCGATCATCGACTGCTTCGGCATCCTCGACGACGCGGCCATCCGCCGCTACTTCGAGCTGGGCTGCGAGGTCAAGGGCCTCGGCCGCGGCCACGTCAAGCGCCTCAAGGACTCCGTCCGCCCCCGCCCTGGGTCAGGTCTTGAAAATTAGCGTTTTTCAATTTCCCTGGGGTCAGACCTCAAAAATTAGCGTTTCTCCGGCGTCGTTGCCGCGGGGGCAGTCATCGGCTTCCTTTGAGGTCGCATTCCCGCTTCCGGGAACATGAGGGTCTCTGGGCCGCTGAGGCGATACAGGGGATGGCCAGAAAGAATCGCAAAAGGATGATCGAAGGCATCGTTTCGGCCCTAAAGGCCTATGACCCGGAGAGGGTCTATCTTTTCGGGTCCTGGGCCCGGGGAGAGGCCGATCGCCTCAGCGATATCGACCTCGTCATCGTGAAGGACACACAGGCCGGTTTCTTCCACCGCCTGAAGGAGGCCGCCGCCTGTCTCCCCGAGGACTGGGGGCCCGTGGACGTCCTCGTCTACACCCCGGACGAACTGCGGAGGATGGAAGAGGAGGGAAACGCCTTCGTGGAGATGCTCCTCGAGGAAGGCGAGCTGATCTATGAAAAATAGAAAAAAGAGGCCCATCGCTGGTTTCACCAGGGTCTCTACGACCTCCGGGCCGCGGAGTGGAACATCGAGGGGGGGCAACTACAGCACCGCCTGCTTCCTCTCCCAGCGGGGGGCGGAAAAGATCCTCAAGTCCCTTCTCTACTACACCGGCTCCCGGCGCCGGGCCCTGTTGACCCATTCCCTCCTTGAAATGACGAGGGAGGCCAAAAAAACCGTCGCCTCCTTGGCTTCCCTGACGGCGGAGGCGAGGCTCCTTGACCTCCACTACATACCCTCCCGCTACCCCAACGGCCTGCCGTCCGGTTATCCTCACGCCTTCTACGACAAAGAAACGGCCCGTGAGGCCTTGGCGGCGGCCCGAAGGATCGCCGCCGCCGTCGAGGCCGAATACCGCCGAAGGGACGAAAAAGAGATCCTGAATTCCGATGTTGAAAATTAGCCCCTCCACACCCCCGAGGACCCATCCTTGAAAACAGCGATTCTTACAGCGGATGAAGACTTGCTCCCCGGCACCGTCGGTGCGCTGGCGCATGGGGGAGGCCCCCCCGTACGCGGCACAAGTACAAATGAAGAAGTGTTTCTCAACGGGTGAGGCCCTGGGGGCGCCACGGCGCTTTCCGGGGCTCATGAGGCAGAAACGCTAATTTTTGAGGTCTGACCCCAGGAAAATTGAAAAACGCTAATTTTCAAGACCTGACCCCGGGGGGATGATGGGGATTTTGGGGAGGAAGGTGTTGCTCCTGGCGGGGGACGCGGTGGTCGTCGCCGGGGCCCTCTACGCGGCGCCGTTGCTGCGCTTCGGCCTCTTGATCGAGCCCGGGTCCCTCTTCGTCCCCTCCGATTTGGCCACGGTCTTCGTCTACCTGGTCGTCTTCTACCTCTTCGACCTCTACAACCTGGAGGAGGGCTTCGTCAGCGGGGCCTTTATCGTCAGGATCGCCCTCGCCGTCGCCGTCGCCGCCGTCCTCGTGGGGGCCCTGTTCTTCCTCGCCCGCATCCCCCTCTACAGCCTGGGGATCTTCCTCCTCCAGGGCGCCCTCGTCTTCCTCTTCTGCGCCGCCTGGCGCTGCGCCTACGAACGCCTCGCCAAGGGGACGGCCCGGCCCCGGCGCCTCGCCGTCCTGGGGGCGAAGGAGGCGGGCCGGACCTTCGGGGAGATGATGCGGGGCAACCGGGACTACGAGATCGTGGGCTACCTCGACGACGACGAGGCGACCCACGGGGCCTCCGTCGGCTGCGCCCCCGTCCTCGGGGGGACGGACCTCCTCCCCGCCCTCGTCGGGGAGGGGAAGATCGACAAGGTGATCATCGCCGCCGGGGACGAGGTTTCCCCCGACGTCTACCGGCGTCTCGTCCAGGCGAAGTTCGCCGGCGTGAACGTCTACGAGCTCCCCACCTTCGTCGAGATGACCGCGGGGAGGATCCCCGTCCGGCACCTCAGCGACACGTGGCTGGCCCGGGTCTCCATCGCCGGGGTCCGCCAGACGATCTACACCAAACGCCTCAAACGCATCGGCGACATCATCGTCTCCCTCCTTCTACTGATCCCCGCGACCCCCGTCATCGCCCTCCTGTGTCCCTTGATCCGCCTCGACTCCCCGGGGCCCGCCGTGTTCCGTCAGGCGCGGATCGGCCTGCGGGGTAAGCCGTTCACCCTCTACAAGCTCAGGACCATGGTCACGGGCCGGGAGGGGGAGCGTGAGTTCGCCGGCCGGCGGGACGACCCCCGAATAACGCGCCTGGGGCGGATCCTGCGCCTCTTCCGCCTCGACGAGCTGCCCCAGCTCTTCAACGTCCTCAAGGGCGACATGAGCTTCATCGGCCCCCGGGCCCTCATGGCGGAGGAGGTGGCCCGGTTCGATGGGGAGATACCCTATTTCTCCCTCCGCCACGCCATCCGCCCCGGTGTCACGGGCTGGGCCCAGGTCAATTACCCCCACGGGGCGACGACGGAGGACGCGCTGGAGAAACTCCAGTACGATCTGTACTACCTGAAGAACATGTCTCTCCTCCTCGACCTCCACATCCTCCTGCGGACGGTCAGGGTGGTCATCTTCGGAAAGGGGGCAAGATAGAAGTGAGCGGATTCATTCGCAAAGGCGTGACGACGGCCCTGGCGTCCCTTCTTTTGTTCCTCGCCGCGGCCGCCCACGGGAGCGACACGGCCGTGGAGAGGCAGTCCATGGCGGGCATCCACGCCCTGGGCCTCTTCGTGGAGGAGGTTCAGCCCAACGTCGCCAAGGTGGCCGCCAAGGCCGGCATCGACGCGGCGTCGATCCGCCGGGAGGTGGAGAGGCGGCTGACGGCGGCGGGGATCGGGGTCGTCGCGGGGGCGGGTTGGGCGGCCCTGCCCGGGCGGCCGTTCCTCTATATCAACATCAACACCCACGAGACCCAGCGTTTCTACTACGCCTACGACATCAAGGTGGAGTTGCGCCAGGTCGTCTTCCCCGAGGCCAACCCCCGGGCGCGGATCACGGCCACGACCTGGTATCTGAGCATGACGGGCCTCACCGACATCGGCAACCTCGCCGTCATCAAGAACGATACCCTGGTCCTCGTGGACCGGTTCACGGCGGCCCACCGGTCGGTAAACCCCCGCTGACGCCTTGAAGAGGCTGTTGTTGGGGTTGTTCATCCTGACCCTGTGCGCGGCCGCCCAGGCGGCGGACGAGCCCTTCACGGGACCGGCGAACTGGGGCGGGACGGGCCTCATGGAGACGCCCACGGCCCGGGTCCTGAAAGAAAACCGCTACCGTGTCGGCGTGACTTTCATCAACCCCTACCGTCACTACTACGGGGCCGTGAGCCCCTTCAAGGGCCTGGAGATCGACGGCCGTTTCACGGAGATCATAGACGTCCCCGTCAACCCGGGCAGCGCTTACTGGTCCGGCTACGGCAACTACAAGGACAAGGTGGCGGACATCAAGTACCGTTTCCTCCCGGAGACGAAGTACCTCCCCGCCCTGGCCGTGGGGATCATGGACCCCCACGGGACGCGCCTCTACGCCTCTCAGTACATCGTGGCGAACAAGCAGCTCTTCCCCTTCGACTTCTCGATCGGCTTCGGCAACGGCCGCTATGGGCGCAACCCCCTGGCCGCCTCGGGTGAGGAAGTCAAGGTCGAGATGATCACCAAGCCCCGGGAGTGGCTCTCCGAGGGCCTCCTCTTCGGGGGAGTCCAGTTCGCCGCCGCCAAATGGCTCATTCTCATGGCCGAGTACAGCCCCATACGCTACGAGCAACAAAGGGACCCGGCGAGGGACCGGTATTTCAGGACCGCCCCCCCCTCGAAGTTCAACTTCGGGGCCCGCCTGCGGCCCTGGGACTGGCTCGAGGCGACGGTTTCCTACCAGCGGGGAGAGCAGGTCGGGGTGAACCTCTCCATGGCCTTCGACCTCGGCGTCCCTCTGATACCCCTGTACGACCAGCCGTACCGGGAGAAGAAGGAACTGCGCCACCACCCCCTGAAGGAGCGTGTCGTCACCGCCCTGAGCGAGTCGGGCTTCAGCGACATCGTCGTGGTCATCGACGAAGGTGAGCTTAACGTCGAGGCCCACAACGACAAGTACTACTACACCCCCCGGGCTATCGGCGCGGCCCTGCGGGCCCTGGCGTCGATCCTGGAGAAAGAGGTCACCAAGGAGGACCTCGAGGCGGCCCCGGCGGGGGGGACGTTGAAGATCGCCGGCGTCGAGAAGGTCCGCCTCACCCTCACCGAGCGGGGGATCCCCCTGGTGCGGTTCACGACGACGGCCCAGGACGTGGTCCAATATTACGGCGAGCGGTTCACCCTCAAGGAGTTCCTCTCCCTCGCCAAGATGGAGACGGCGACGCGGGACAACCTCCCCGGCCGGAAGGAAAATAGGAACTGGTGGGACTGGGGTCTCAAGCCCTCTTTCGAGACCTTCATCAACGACCCCTCGGGTTTCTTCAAGTACCGCCTCGGGGCCGAGGGCTGGGTCAATCTCTACCCCTGGCGGGGCGCTTCCGTAACGGCGGGCATCGCGGGCTACCCCATAAACGACGTCTCCTCCGTCAACGCCCCCATGCCTCAGGCCGTCCGCTCCGATCTGTGGCTCTACACGAAGGAGAAGGCGAACCTGGGGGTCCTCATGTTCGAGCAGATGGAGAAGTTCCCCTACGAGATCTACGGGCGGGTCTCGGGGGGCTACCTGGAGGTCCAGTACGGCGGTTTCGACGCCGAGGTGGCCCGGCCCTTCTGGGGGGGACGACTCCTCTTGGGCCTGGGGGGGAGTTACGTCAAGAAGCGCAAGCCCGACAGCCTCCTCGCCTTCAAGGAGGAGGACTACAAGTCCTGGTACACGACGGGCTTCGTCAACGCCCGGATCAATATTCCTGAGATCGAGGGCTCCATCGACATCAAGACGGGCCGCTTCCTCGCCGGGGACAAGGGGACCCTGATCTCCGTCTCGAAGTTCATCAACGGCGTCATCCTACGGGTCTGGTACAGCTTCACCGACACGTCGATCTTCACGGACCCGAGCAACAACGGCTACCACGACAAGGGGATCTCCATCGCCATCCCCTTCAGGCTCTTCAAGGGCTCCGACTCCCGGACCTCCTACTACTTCGGCTTCTCCCCCTGGACGCGGGACGTGGCCCAGGACGTCGACCACTTCACGAGCCTCTTCAACCACATCCAGCGCAACACGAAGCTCTACCTCGACAAGGACATCCGCACCCGGGGGTCAGGTCTTGAAAATTAGCGTTTTTCAACTTTCATGGGGTCAGACCTCAAAAATTAGCGTTTTTCCCGCCGCGCCATCGGGCCTGGAGGGGCGGCAGCCAAAGATCCGACACGGGGCGTCGTCTAAAACGATCGTTCCAAAATGGTCTTCGAGACGCACCCGGGGCGGGTCTCAGAGGCCATAGGGTGAACACAGGTCAATCACGACAACGGGGGTGGCGATGAAAAAGGCACTGATCACGGGCATCACGGGCCAGGACGGGTCCTACCTGGCGGAGTTTCTCCTGGCGAAGGGCTACGAGGTCCACGGCCTCATCCGCCGGGCCAGCACCTTCAACACGGGCCGGATCGACCACATCTACGCCGACCCCCACGAAGAGCGGGCGCGCCTCTTCCTCCACTACGGGGACCTCTCCGACGCGGGGCAGATCGCCAGCCTCATCTACAACGTCCGGCCCGACGAGGTCTATCACCTGGGGGCCCAGAGCCACGTGCGGGTGAGCTTCGACATGCCCGAGTACTCCGGGGACATCACCGGCCTGGGGACGACGCGCCTGTTGGAGGCCATCCGCCGCAGCGGCGTCGCCGCCCGGTTCTACCAGGCCTCCTCGTCGGAGATGTTCGGCGCCTCCCCGCCCCCCCAGAACGAGGCGACACCCTTCTACCCCCGGAGCCCCTACGGGGCGGCGAAGGTCTACGCCTACTGGCTCACGGTGAACTACCGGGAGGCCTACGGCCTCTTCGCCTGCAACGGGATCCTCTTCAACCACGAATCGCCCCGCCGGGGCGAGACCTTCGTCACCCGGAAGATCACCCGGGCCATCGCCGCCATCCTCAAGGGGGAACAGGAGAGACTCTATCTGGGGAACCTCGACGCCCGTCGTGACTGGGGTTTCGCCCCCGAGTACGTGGAGATGATGTGGCTGATGCTCCAGCAGGACGCCCCCGACGACTACGTCGTGGGGACGGGGGAGAGCCACTCCGTCCGGGAGTACCTGGAGAAGGCCTTCGCCTACGTCGGCGTCACTATCTCCTGGAGGGGCGAGGGGACGGCCCAGCGGGGCATCGTCACCGCCCTGGACGGCGACCGCCTGCCCGTCCCCGCCGCCGCCGCACGCCTGCGGGAGGGGCAGGTCCTCATCGAGATCGACCCCCGCTACTTCCGCCCCACGGAGGTGGAGCACCTCCAGGCGGACATCGCCAAGGCCAAGGCGAAACTCCACTGGGAGCCCCGGACGACCTTCGACGAGCTCGTGCGTATCATGGTGGACTACGACCTGAAGCGCGCCGGTCTGGAGCCCCCGGGCGACGGCATCCGCACCTGCGCTGCAAAAGGCTTCGGCTACACCAACCACGCCTTAGCCTCTACGGGCTCCGACCTCTAATACAATTTCCCGGAGGTCAGACCTTAAAAATTAGCATTTCTTATGTTTTGCTTCCCTTTTTTTCGAAAAATTTACTTGCAAAAACGATGGATTACAGATTAGGTGTCATGACCCTGGAACGCCAAGACGAAAGGTGAGACAATGACCGAGACGTTCAGCAAAGGTACCCTTTACCAGCTACCTTTGGAGTTGTTGAAGGCGGATCCCAATCAGCCCCGCAAGACCATGGAGCCCGAGGCGATGGAGGAGTTGACGGCCTCCGTGGCCCGCCACGGCGTCCTGCAGCCCATCCTGTTCCGGATGGACTGGAGCGGCAGGGCCGAGGAGCGGGCGAACCTCTACGTCGTGGCGGGGGAGCGGCGTGTCGAGGCCGCCCGCAGGGCGGGTCTCATCGCCATCCCCGCCCTGTACGTGGACAAGGACGAGGCGGAGATCGCCCTGGTGGAGAACCTCCTCCGCCAGGACCTCACGGCCGTGGAGGAGGCCGAGGCCCTCCAGCGTCTCTTGACGGAGAAGAACTACACCCAGGACCAGCTGGCCTCCATCATCGGCAAGGCCCGCACGACCGTCAGCGATATCCTCACGATCAACCGCCTCCCCCAGGCGATCCGCGACGAGTGCCGGGGGGACCGGAAGATCACCCGCAACGCCCTCATCGAGATCGCGCGCAAGAAGCAGGAGCGGGCCATGTTCACGGCCTACCGGGCCTACCGGGAGAAGATGGCCAAGGCTCAGCAGAAGCGGTCGAGGAAGAAGACGGAGGCGGCCTCCCCCGCCGAATCCTTCTTCGCCCATATCGACAAGACCACCGCCAAGATCCGGGATCTCGACACGGCCGACTGGTCCGATGAGGAGAAGGAGAACCTCCGCATCTACCTCAAAAGCCTCCGGGAGGAGATCGACCGAATCCTGGAAGGAGGCGGTCCGCAAACCCTTTCCTGATTCGGTTTTCAGGCTCGAAGGAGCCCGGAAGGCCCGCCACGAGAGGAAATTATTTGAACGTCGCCGATTCCTCAATGATTTCATATAGCTATCCTATGACGGAACTCCGTCACCCCCTCCAGGAGGGGGCAAAACAGGGGGCAAAGGCGGCCCTGGGGTCGTTATGGCCCCTGAAACGCCCCCGCGGTCTCAAAAAATCATCCCATATAAATATCTCCGAATACTAATAAACCGACGAATCGATCCCCGCTCCCAATGGCCTCCTCACGAAATCGGATTAAAAACCGAGGCGGGCGACCGCAAACTTGACTTAAAAGCCTCTTACGGACGGAGAAAAAGAATTGAAAATCCTCGTTTTGGGTGGAACCGGCCTGGTAGGGAACGCTATCCTAAGGAAGCTCCTCGAGAAGGGCTACGCGGATATCTACGCCACCTACCACGGAAGGAACCCTTTCCTCTCATCCTGGATAAAATGGATCCCGGCGGACCTCACGAGGCAAAAGGAGACGGAAGAGCTATTTTTCAATCTCAAGCCGGACCATGTCTACCTTGCCGCCGCTAAAGTTGGGGGCATCCTGGCCAACGATACGTACAAGGCCGAATTTATTTACGACAATACGGCCATCGCCTTGAACGCAATTTACGCCGCCCATAAATGCGAAACAAAAAAGCTTTTGAACTTGGGCTCCTCTTGCATCTATCCTAAATTCGCCCCACAACCTATGAAAGAGGAACATCTCTTAACTGGCCCCTTAGAACCCACCAATGAACCATACGCCATAGCCAAGATTGCCGCCATCAAGCTCTGTCGCTACTTCAACGAACAATACGGGACCAACTTCCTCTCCGTTATGCCGACCAATCTCTACGGCCCCAATGATAACTTTAACCTCGAGACCGCCCATGTGCTCCCCGCCTTCATCAGGAAATTCTATTTAGCGAAACTTTTAGAGGAAGGCGACTTTAAGTCCGCAAAGAAAGATCTTCAAGCCCACCCCATAGGTTTTGGTTTCGACGGTAAGATAGATTTCACAGATAACCCATCGGTCCTGCACACCTTGGCTAAGGTAGGCATTAAAGGGCCAAGCCACTCTACCCCACCCCCCGATGCGCGAACTTCGATCCCCGTTTCCCCCATCACCGTAACTATCTGGGGCTCCGGCGAAGTCTATCGGGAATTTCTATACGTGGACGACCTGGCCGATGCCTGCGTTTATTTAATGGAAAAAATAGACGCTCCGCACCTGCGCTCCCACTGCCCCGATTACTTCGTAAATGTTGGTACAGGGGAGGACATAAAAATAAAAGACCTGGCACTGTTGATTAAAGAAATTGTAGGCTTCAAAGGCGAAATAGTTCACGACCTTTCCAAACCCGATGGCACCCCGAAGAAGCTTTTAGACGTCTCGAAGCTCTTTGGACTTGGCTGGAAACCAAAGGTAACCCTGAAAGAGGGCATAAGAAAAACGTATGAATGGTACGCGGGAACGTTTTGATATTAGGGATGAATATAAAACGGCCTCTGAAATTGAAAGTAAAAGCCCATGACAAAAGAAATGGTCTCACTCAGTGAGACCCCATTTTCGACCTTTGATATCTGCGTACTGCCTCTTAAATTGCCTATGTTGCGATAAACCTTTCTCGCCCGAAGCCCCCGCACCAGACGAACCAACGAGATAGACGAGCTCGACGAGACAACGAAATTGTGCCTAAGAAAAGAAAAACTAAGGGCCATTTCCAAGATCGCTGAAGAATTTTCTTTGGCCGATATATATGCCTTTGGAAGTAATGCCAAGGATGTTTTGTTCTTTATCCAGGGTGAAACGGAAGCTCTTAACGTTCCCCCATCTTCGGATGTAGATATAGGAGTAAGACCTGAACATAGAAAATACTTAAGTGCCAAACAGAAAGTAGAGCTAATGATATTCTTAGAAGACCTCCTGGATGTAAGCAGGGTGGATCTGGTCAACCTTCATGAGGCAGATCCCTTTCTCGCCCTTGAAATCATACGTGGAGAGCTCTTATACACAAAAGATGCAGATGATCAGGCAGAATATGAGATCTTTGTCTTAAGAAGGGCAGCGGACCTTATACCATACAAAAAAGAAAGGGAACGGATGGCCTTCGAAGGAGATCTATGACACCATCATTAATCCGTCATGCCGTTGTGACTGAGCGTATTTTGTGGATCAAGGAGATGATGAATAACATCAGATCCCTGCCACTTCAAAGCTTTGAGCAATTTATCTCTGATGCAAGAAATCCCGCTGCCGCTGAATCCTATCTACGACGCGCCTTAGAAGCAGTGCATGACCTTGGTCGCCATATTTTGAGTAAGGCATTTGCCTTAACTCCATCAGAGTATAAAGATGTTGCAAATCAGCTTGTTAAGGTGGGGATCTTGACCGCTGAAGAGGGGAAGCTATTAAGGCAACTTGCGGGATACAGAAACAGGATGGTTCATTTTTATAATGAAATAACTCATCGAGAACTCTATGAGATCTGCACCTTACAGTTGAGTGATATTGAGCTCATCCTCGACCTAATCATAACCTGGTTAAAATTGCATCCGGAGAAACTTGACCACAGCATTTAAGGCGAAAAAACCCCATTTCCCATGCCCCCTCTCTTCCCCTCACGAATCAACGCCTCAACGAGATGACGAAGTCAACGAACCAACGAGATCGATGAAACGACGAGATAGAAGTAATGTTGGTCTATATAGTTGAGGGGAAAACAGTAAAACTTCCGACGATTCATCCTCTTAAGGAAGGCCAAAAAGAGAATCGTATAAAAAAGGCAGATAAAGGGAAATATGATGGAAGGTTTTAAACTTTACTATGATGAAGAGGGTGACATTCTTTATCTTGCACGAGAGGGAAAGGAAGAAGAGATGGCTGAAATAACACCTGGTATAAATGTTGAACTTGATAAATCTGGAATGCTTATAGGAGTTTAAGTCTTCAAAGCGTCATACATGTTCAAAGATATCATTAAAGCAATGGAAAAGAGATTCCAGGTTGCATGACTTTAGTGCGGCAGTGACAGTGATAGTGAAAGAGGATTAAGATTGAAGATATTTCCCA
>ERZ795047.285-NODE-285-length-64428-cov-4.695804_pt1 | contig 64428 bp, 53 predicted proteins | sample MGYA00375131_ERZ795047 | MGnify/ENA primary metagenome ERZ795047 (study PRJEB30176, sample SAMN05720228) | activated sludge metagenome | isolation source: Anaerobic digester | place: Japan | collected 2015-05-20 ... | reverse complement strand
CTCCCCTACTAATCGTGTGCTGACTTCTTTGTTCAGCAAGCAGCGTTTAAAAACAATTTTGAAATATGGTTTTGCGTATGTGAACAGTTCCGACAAAATCGGAAACCGAATGGAGAAACACATCATGCGTTATCCTCAATTGTTTGCGACTTTGGCGATTGAGAAAAAATTAAATCAGGGAATCAAAAAAGGAATTGTTTGGCATACGCAGGGAAGCGGTAAAACCGCTTTGGCGTATTACAATGTTTCCTATCTCAAAGATTATTTTCAGAAGCAAAACACCGTTGCAAAATTCTATTTCATTGTTGACCGTTTGGATTTAGCACAGCAAGCCAAAGAAGAATTTGTTGCAAGAGGTTTGACAGTTGAAATGATAAATTCAAAAGAGGATTTCATCAATAACATTAAAACCGCAGGTGCAACGGCAACAAATGTTGGAGTGCAAACGATAACCGTTGTCAACATTCAAAAGTTTTCTGATTATTCCATTGCCAATATTTCCGACTACAACCTGAATGTAAAACGCATTTACTTTTTGGATGAAGTTCACCGTAGTTACAATCCAGAAGGAACTTTCTATGAGAAGTTAGTCAACTCCGACAGAGAAGCTATTCACATCGGACTTTCGGGAACCCCTTTAATCACTGGTGATTTCAAGAGCAAAGAAATTTTTGGCGACTACTTCCACAAATACTATTACAACAAATCCATTGCAGACGGTTACACTTTGAAACTGATTCGTGAGGCGATTGAAACAAAATTCAGAACCGACATCAACAAAGTGTATGATGAAATTGTAAAGCAAGGTGAGTTTACCAAGCGTGATGTTTTTTCTCACAAGAAATTTGTTGAGCCATTGGTTGATTACATCATTGCCGACTTCAAGAAAAGCAGAGTGATTCACAATGATAATTCCATTGGAGGAATGATTGTTTGCGATTCATCCGACCAGGCGAAAATGATTTTTAAATTTGTGCAGAAATACAACGATGCAAAAACAAAACTTCGCCAACTGACAACCGAACCGAACACACAATACACTATTGCAGCAGAACTGAAAGAAGAATATCTGAATGCTGAAGATGCACCGATAATAGCCGCTTTAATTCTGCATGATGTGGACACCAAACAAATTCGCAAAGACAACCAAACCGATTTCAAGCAAGGCAAGATTGATTTGCTGATTGTGTTCAATATGTTGCTCACCGGTTTTGATGCAAAGCGATTGAAGAAACTTTATCTCACAAGAGTAGTGAAAGAACACAACCTCTTGCAGACGCTCACACGGGTGAACCGACCTTACAAGAATTTCAAATATGGTTATGTGGTTGACTTTGCCGACATCAGAAAAGAGTTTGACAAAACCAACAAAGAATATTTCAAAGAGCTTTCGGCTGAGTTAGGCGATGAAGCAAAAGAATATTCCAACCTGTTTAAGTCAGCAGAAGAAATAGACAGAGAGATTGCGGAGATAAAAGAGAAATTATTTCTCTACGACTTTTCAAACTTAGAGGAGTTTCAGAAAATCATAAGCCGGATAACTGACAAGAAAGAAATTACCGATCTGAAAAAATGTCTGGAGAATTTAAAGAGTTTATACAACATCATCAGGATAATGGGTTACACCGAACTGTTGGACAAGTTTTCTTTTGACAAGGTGAACAAGTTGTATAACGAAGTTGCAAACCGCATTGACATCATTAACCTGAAAGAAAATCTTGAAGACGCAAACGACAACACAAACTTGTTGAACATTGCATTGGAGAAAATGCAATTCACTTTTCGCAAGATTCACACACACGAATTGCAGATTGCAGACAAATTCAGAAGCGAGTTGGAAAGAGCAAGAAAAGAATTGGAAGGAAACTTTGACAAGAAAGACCCAAAGTTTATTTCCTTGTTTGAGGAACTGAAACGATTATTCAAAAAGAAAAACATTGAGGAACTTGATTCGGCAGAAATGGACACAGCTATAAAAGATTTGAAAAACATTTACGAACAGGCAAACGCATTGAACAATAAGGATGCACAGCTTGCAGCCAAGTATGAGAATGATACCAAGTTTGCCAAGATTCACAAACGCATCAGGGAAAATAATCTGCCCGTGCTGAATACCGATACCGAACTGCATGAAGTGCTGCTTACCATCAAACACAAAACAGATAAAACCGTTATCAATAATCAGGCAATATTAAACAACGAGGACTTTTTTACAGAAGCCACGAAGCGAACGATTATTGAAGTAATGGAAGAAAAAGGAATTAGAAATTTAGAGTTGGTGAAATTTATTAACCAAACATTAGTTAACGAATATTTTGAACAACGCAAAGCTGCATAGGCATGAGTAATATTCAGAAAGATAAGCTGTTTCAATCCGTCAGGGAAATCGTTCTGGAAGCACGAAAAAATGTTTACCGGAGCAGCAATACTATTTTGTTGAAGATGTATTGGGAAATAGGCAGGCTAATCGTTGATGATGAACAGAAAGGTGCAAGCCGTGCTGAATATGGCAAATCAGTTTTGAAAAACCTTGCCCGGCAACTTACCCTTGAATTCGGAAAAGGGTATGATGAACGCAACCTCAATAACATGAGGGCTTTTTATAACTCATTTCAAATTTGGAACGCAGTGCGTACCGAATTAAGCTGGACGCATTACAGGATTATAAGCAGGTTGGAAAATGCGGCTAACCGCATAGCTTATATGAACGAGGCCATAGCAGGTAATTGGAATACCCGTACCCTGCAGCGAAACATTGACAGTCATTATTTGGGGCGACTACTGGAAACACCGGGAGCAACAGGCTCTTCAACGCCTGAACACTATATTAAAGACCCTTACATTTTTGAATTCCTTGGTCTTCAGCAAGACAGTACATTAAGTGAGACCGTGCTGGAAACAGCCCTCATCAATCATATACAAAGCTTCCTAATGGAATTGGGCAAGGGCTTCGCATTTGTTGCCAGGCAACAACATATTGCAACCGATACTTCCGATTTTTTTATTGACCTTGTTTTTTATAATTATTATTTAAAATGTTTTGTGTTAATTGACCTCAAAACAAATAAGCTCAGCCACGAAGCAATCGGGCAAATGGATATGTATGTGCGTATGTATAACGATTTGAAAAAAGCGGAAGACGACAATCCTACTATCGGCATCATACTCTGCACCGAAAAGGATGAAACCATTGTAAAATATTCCGTACTTGCCGAAAATGAAAAACTTTTTGCCAGCAAATACCGCCTCTACCTGCCGAAAGAAGAAGAACTAAAAGAACTGATTGAAAACGACAGAACAAAATTTGAATTAGAAAAATGACAAAGCATTTAGAACATACACAGAAAACAAAAGAACTGATTGACGGACTGAAAACCGTTTGCAGCAATTACGGATTGGCAAACACGGGTTACGAATATAAAATCATTACAGAAGTTTTTCTCTACAAATTTTTGAACGATAAATTTTTGCATGAAGCACGAAACGCCAACAAGAAATTAAAAGACAGCAAAAACATTGAAGCCGACATCCAAAGCATGACGGACAATGATTACGAATACATGCTGGAGAAAATAGGTGAACGAAGTGCGAAGCTGAAGAAAACACATTTCATCAGTTACCTGTTCAACAAACAAAACGAAAAAGATTTCTCCATCACCTTTGACACAACGCTAACAGAAATTGCAGCCACCAACATCAAAATATTTTCTGTTTCTACTATTGGCGGAGAAAGGATTCCGTTGTTTGAAGAACTATCTGAAAACATAAGAGAGAAAAACGAAAGAAGTCCGTTCTGCAAAGCCATTATCAACAAATTGGTGGCGTTCAGTTTTGAACCCGTGTTTGAGGAGAAGTATGATTTCTTCTCCACCATTTTTGAATACCTGATTAAGGACTACAACAAAGACAGTGGACAATATGCAGAGTATTACACACCGCCAGCCGTTGCAAAAATTATGGCACGAATACTTGTGCCAAAGGAAACCAAGAATGTGTTGCTTTACGACCCAGCCGCAGGTTCAGGAAGTTTGTTGTTGAGTTTGGCTCACCAGATTGGAGAGGACAAATGCACCATTTATTCGCAGGACATTTCACAAAAGTCGTCAGAGTTTTTGCGATTGAATTTAATCCTGAATAACCTTGTGCATTCGCTGCACAATGTGATTAAGGGAAATACTTTGACAAATCCTTTTCATGTGAACGATGCAAAGGATGATTTGAAAAAGTTTGACTACATCGTAAGCAATCCGCCATTCAAAACTGATTTTAGCGATGACAGGGAAACACTTGCAAGCGATATTCACAAGAAACGGTTTTTTGCAGGAGTGCCAAGTGTGCCTGCTAAGAAAAAAGAGAGCATGGCAATTTATCAGTTATTCATTCAGCACATCATGTATTCGTTGGACAAGAAAGGAAAAGCAGCGGTTGTAGTGCCGACAGGTTTTTGCACGGAGAAAGCAGCCATTGGTTTAGGCATCAGAAAAAAATTAGTTGACAACAACTGGTTACATGCAGTGGTGCAAATGCCATCAAACATTTTTGCTACTACAGGCACCAATGTTTCGGTTCTGTTTTTTGACAAAGGAAAAAAGAACAACACCGCCATTCTTGTGGATGCCAGCAAGTTGGGAACAAAAGTGAAAGACGGAAAGAACCAAAAAACTTTATTGAGTGCAGAAGATGAAAACAAAATTATTGACACAATCAATAATTATGAAACAGTTGAAAATTTTTCAATTGTAGTTGAAAACGAAAAAATTAAAACAAGAAATTATTCTTTCAGTGCAGGGCAGTTTTTTGAAACTACGATTGAATACTCAGAAATAACTCAAGAGGAGTTTGAAAATAAAATGGAGGGCTTTGAAAACAATCTTGACTCTCTTTTTGAACAATCCAAAAATTTGGAAGAAAGTATTAGAAAACAGTTATTGAAAATAGAGTATGCACAAGCTGACAAAATATAAATTCAACAAGCTGTATGAAATGAGTTCTGGTATTTCATCAAAGCCAGAGCAAGCAGGACATGGTTCTCCATTTGCTTCTTTTAGCACTGTATTCAATAATTATTTTTTGCCTGATGAACTTCCTGATTTAATGGATGTGTCAGAGCAAGAGCAAGAAACATACTCTATCAAAAATGGCGATATTCTTCTTACAAGAACAAGTGAAACAATTGATGAACTTGCTATGAGTTGTGTTGCACTTAAAGATTTTCCGAAAGCCACCTTTAGCGGTTTCACAAAAAGAATCAGACCAACGCAAACAGATGTTACCTATCCCAAATACATGGGATTTTATCTTCGGAGTAATTTTTTCAGAAGGACCATGACGAACAATGCAGTCATGACACTACGGGCAAGTTTGAATGAAGATATTTTTTCTTACTTGGATTTATTGCTTCCTGATTTTGATACTCAAAAGAAAATTGGCGACTTTCTCTATCTGCTTGACGACAAGATTAAAATCAACAACCGCATCAACACCGAACTGGAAGCCATGGCAAAAACCATTTACAACTATTGGTTTATTCAGTTTGATTTTCCGAATGAAGAAGGCAAGCCCTATAAAGCAAGTGGCGGTGAAATGGAATACAATGAGAAATTGAAAATGGAAATTCCAGTTGGTTGGACTGATGGAAAGTTGAGCGAAGTTGCAAACATTACAATGGGACAATCACCTGACGGTGATTCATACAATGAAGAAGGAGAAGGAATGGTTTTCTTTCAAGGCAGCACCGATTTTAATTTTCGTTTTCCGCTTGTGCGTATGTTCACCACAGCACCTTCACGGATTGCACAGGAAGAAGATGTGTTGTTAAGTGTTCGTGCACCCGTAGGAACATTGAATGTCGCAAATGAAAAGTGTTGCATCGGACGAGGACTTGCAGCATTGAACAGCAAGAATGAAGCAAACTCATTCGTGCTTTACCTCATGTTTTATTTCAAAGCAATGTTTGATGTTCAGGACAGAACAGGAACAACATTCGGCTCAATTGACAAAGACACTTTGCATGATTTGAAATTTGCAAAGCCACCAGTTGAATTGCAAAAACAATTTCAAAGCATAGTCGGTAAATACGATAAAATGATTTTGACAAGAAGCAGAGAAACCCAAGAACTCATAACCCTTCGTGATTTCCTTTTACCGTTGCTAATGAACGGGCAGGTGAAGCTGGTCTGAACTATGATTTTTGTGATTGAATGAATGCAATGAAAAAATTTATGCCATCAACAAATATATCTAAAGGATCGGAATACAGATGTTTTAAAATCATAGAAATCAAAAGAATCAAATGAATCATAGTTAAGACAACATGATAAATGAACAATACAAATATTCTGAGTTGACATCCAAAATTATCGGATGCGCTATGGCTGTGCATAAGGCACTCGGGAACGGTTTTCAGGAAGTTATTTATCAAAGAGCATTGGAAATTGAAATGCGGTTGATGGGGATAGAATTTAGCAGGGAGTTTGAAATGCCAATTTTTTACTGGGATGAACAGATTGGGACAAGAAGGGTAGATTTCCTTGTTGAAGGTATTGTCTCCGTTGAGCTAAAGGCAATCACTAAACTGGAAGATGTTCATTTTGCACAGGCAATAAATTACCTTGAAGCATATAACCTGGAAATAGGATTATTGATAAATTTTGGCGAGACAAGTTTAAATTTCAAAAGACTGACCAATAAAAAATTCAAACCAATCAAATGAATCAAAAAAATCATGGTTCAGACATTTGCTGATGAACGGGCAAGCGAAGCTGAGGTAAAAAAATAAAACTATGGACAAAGAAACATTTACAAGCCAGCCCACAAACCAAAGCTTGCAAAAGAGTGCGCCTACCCACCCAAGAAGAATTTACTCACAGCATATTTATTTTTAGTGGAGTTCGTGATTGCTTCGCAGTTCAAAATATTTTATCCAACGCTTCAAAAAAAATTAAAACACCCGACACGTAAACCAACCCGACAACGACAACAAAACTCAACAATGACTATGGTTTACTGGGGCGGACGACAAGAACCACTGGCTATAACAAGCAGTTTGTCAAAATGGCGGCAGAAGTGCTACTATGAAACATTTGTGCTAAATTCAACGGTAGTTATTCTATTAAAGTTCAGTGCTAAAAATCCCCCACTGCACAAATCCCGCCCGTCAGGCTGTGAAAAAGCCAATTTCTCTTAAAATATTATTACTAAAATTATCACACAAGCATTTGTTTACATTTTAAGACAACTTCATATTGAAAATCGTCATGGATAAGTGAAAGATAAAATCACTTAACCTTTAACAGTTTTCTTGTGCTCACATTCTCTCCTGAAGCAATGGTCAGAAAATAAATTCCCGGGCTCAATAGTTCTGTATTTATTTTTGTCTGCGCGCTAATTATCGCTTTGTAAATTATATTACCCAACACATCAGTTAAAATTAATTGAGTTTGTTTAAAGTTGTCTGAAATATTTATCTGATTAACGAAAGGGTTAGGATATATCAACAAATCAGCTGAACTCATATTATGCACAGATGTTGTTGGAAACGCATATTTAACAAAGTAACCATCGCGTGAGCCGGCACTCACCAAGGTGTTAATTGCAGGTGCAGGATTAAAGTCAACAACCTGTTCAAAGCCACCACATAAAAACACTTCGTCAATGCTGTTACAGGTCATGTTGCGGCAGAATTCAAAGGCAGGGCTGCCACATCCAAAAGCAGAAAGATAATTCCCCAGAGAGTCATAATGTGCAAGATAGATATCAGCAAAACCATTACTATTCAATGATGCTACGGTTACATCCGGATCAAAGTCGGCAGTGTTAAAAAAATATCCACTCACCAATATTGAGCTATTTGAAAGTTCGGCAATGGTATAACAAATATCAGAACCATTTCCACCAATTCTTTTAGCAAAAACATAATTACCGCCATTGGTATATTTTGCAAAATAACCATCAAAGCTACCTTGTGCAATCAACGTCATTGTATCAGCATCAGGATCAAAATCTGCAAAGTTTGAAAACTGTCCACATGTCAGAATATCACCGTTATGATCAACTTTCAATCCAAACGGATAGGCATTTTCTATTGGGAAAGACCAATAGTAGTTTCCAAAATTACTGAATGAGGCAGTAAACGCTGTAAGTCCGTCAGCAAAAAGCGTATCGGGATTTACACCTCCGGAATCAAAAATCAATGTGTCTTCAAATGTACCTGTAAGATATGTTTTGCCATTGATACCGGCAGTGATGTTGTAGGAATGATCTTCTCCATTTCCTTTTAGTGTATTGAGCCAAAACAAATTTCCATTCGGATTAAATTTTCCAAAAACCACATCTGCACTTCCGCTGCCATAAAGTGGAGTAATTGTCAATCCATCATCAACATAGGATGAATCTGCAAATGAGCCAGCAAACAAAACCAAATAATTCTTATAGTCAATACGGTAAACATCATCGTTTAATGCACCACCAACGCCTCTAACCCATTGCAACAATCCTGTTGAGTCATACTTTGCAACAAAGCCATCCTGCTGACCTCTGTTGGTTGCTATCACAGCATTGCCCTTAGGATTAAAATCCGTATTGCTATTAAACACCCCACATAAGTAAATATTACCATACTCATCAACAGCAGGGTCTGTATAATTAAACTCCTCTCCTGCCCCACCAACATGAATCGCCCAAACAAAATTTCCGGCACTATCATATTTGGCAAGAAAAATATCATTACCACCATTGCTTGTTAATGTGTAGTTAGTTGTGCCCGGGTCAAAATCTGCAGTTCCTGAAAAATAACCCGACACAATAATATTTCCCATACTATCCAATGCAATTCCCATAGCATTCTCAAATTGTGTGCCTCCAACACGTTTGGCAAACTTATATTGCTGCGCTTTAATATCAGAAGCAAACAGAAAACACAAAATGAATAAAATAAAAATAATCAGGCTCTTTTGCTGCTGCATAACAGTTACTTTTGTTTTATCAGGTAAAGATATGCAATCAGCCAATTGTTGTCTGACAACTAAAGCATATTTTTGTAGAAACTATGGAGCATTCAACAAAAACTTTTGCACTAAAAAACGGATTACAGCTTGTTCTTACTTCTTTAAGCAACACAGAAGTTTCACATTGTGCACTACTCATAAAAGCCGGGACAAGAAATGAACAAATTCAACAAGAAGGATTAGCACATTTCATTGAGCACATGCTGTTTAAAGGAACACGCAAACGCAAATCATTTCATATTTTAAATCGTCTTGAAGTTGTAGGTGGTGAGCTGAATGCATTTACCAGCAAGGAAGAAACATGCATTCACGCATCTGTAACTACACCTCATCTTGAACGTGCACTTGAACTTATCAGCGATATCACCTTCAATTCTGTCTTTAATAGTCTTGAGATTGAAAAAGAAAAAGAAGTTGTTTGTGATGAAATAAGGTCATATCTCGATAATCCCGGTGAGCAGATTTTTGATGACTTTGAAGGCATCGTATTTAAAAAAAATCCATTAGGAAATCCAATCTTAGGAACAGAAAATTCTGTCAGAAACTTTAAGCAGAAAGACCTGATTGCATTTACACGAAAATTCTACATACCATCAAACATGGTGCTTTCTGTTGCCTCATCATTAAAAGCAGAAAAAGTAATCAGACAATTAGAACATCATTTCGGCAAGTATAGGCTTGCCAAGGTTGGCGAAAAACCAAAACCTTTTAAAAAATATACGGCTGAAAAAACAGCAGTAAAGAAACACAATGCGCAATGTCATTTTATTATGGGGACATTAGCACCTTCACTTTATCAGGCAGACAGAATGACTGTTTCTCTTTTGAACAATATTCTTGGTGGACCGGGCATGAACTCTAAACTTAACTTAGGTGTTCGTGAAAAATACGGCTACACGTATGCTATTGAATCAGGGTTTAACTCCTATACAGATACAGGCATGTTTCATGTCTATCTGGCAACAGATAAAAAATTCCTGAATAAAAGTATTGATCTTGCAGTAGCAGAAATGAAAAAGCTTACTGACAATAAAATAGGAACATTACAATTAAGTCAATACAAACAGCAACTGAAAGGTCAATTGGCTTTGGCAAAAGAAAACAAATCGAATGTAGTTATCTCTAATGCGCGCAGTCTTTTAAATTTTAAGAAAGTAACTACCTTAGAAGACATATACAAAAAAATTGATGCCGTAACTTCTTCGCAGTTGGTGGAAGCTGCCGCAAAGTATCTGAATGCAAAATCGCGCAGCTACAGTAGCCTGCTTTATGAAAGCGTTAGTCATGAGTAACAATACTGCCTCATTTTTGACACGCATTGTTGATGAACTTATTGCAACAGTTGATGGAAATAATTTTGCAGACCATACTGTCATATTTCCTACAAGAAGGGCTGCTTTACTTTTTAAATTACAACTTGCAAAAAAACTAAACAAAGCTATTTTATTACCTTCAGTATTATCAATAAGTGATTTTGTTGAATATTACATACCGCTGCGTGTCTCTGAAAAGAAAGAAATACTTCTTGATTTATATGCTGTTTATAAACCACATTTTCCTGATTATGATTTTACATCCTTTGCACCATGGGGTGAAATGATTCTTAGCGATTTTGATGAAATAGATCTTTACTTAGTTAATTACAAAGACCTGTTTGCAGACCTTACATCCTATCATGAAATAGACTCGGTTTTTCAGGGTGATGAAGAATTTAAAGAACAGTTGAAACCGTTTTTTGAATTGTTCATGGCAGATAAAACTTCTACGCTAAAACAAAATTTTTTATATGCCTGGCATGCATTGCCGAAGTTGTATAAAGAGCTGAATGAAGTATTAGAGAAAAACAATAAGACCACAGCAGGAAAAGCAATGAAGCAATTAGCTTTGTCGCCTGAAATATTTCTGAAAAATCTGGATTGCAGTAAGACTATTATTGCCGGATTTTATGCATTGGCACCTGCTGAACAAAAGCTGTTTGAATTTATCCTAAATGGAAAAGGGAAAATATTCTGGGATGCCGATGCATATTACACAAATAATACAACTCAGGAAGCCGGGCTCTTCTTCAGAAAAAATGTTTTAACTCAGAATAGCTTTAAATGGAAAGAAACATATTTCAAAGATGTACCTAAGAACATTAATGTAACCGGTGTGCCGCTCATCACAGGACAATTTAAGTTTTTGGCTGATCGTTTAAAGACTTTAATTGCTCAGAAAAAGTTCAATCCTGACAAGACAGCTATTGTTTTGCCTGATGAAAAACTACTGCCCTTGATGTTGCAATCATTGCCCGAAGATATTGAACATGTTAATATCACAATGGGGTTCCCATTAAAAGAAACTCACCTGTATCGTTTTATCGAAACATTAAATGCATTACTCAAACAAATTCCTAACACTTCTAAGCAGAAGTTAGTTCCTACCTCTGCATTAGGAAATTATCTTGCACATCCTTATGCTTCATTATTGAAGCACAACATGTGCAATATAAATGATGCAGGCTTAAGTATTCCATTGATTGAACTTCCTGAAAACATCAGTCAGTTTTTAAAATTACAGATTACCACTCCCGTTTTCGAGCGTTATATTCAATTGCTTACCATGCTTCATGATGCCATGGAATCTAAGCATCATGAAAAAGAAATTGCCGGATTTGTTTTAAATGAGCTTCTTGAACTTCGTACAATGGTGGCTCCTTATGCTGAAATTCTGGATGAACCATCTTTGCAGATGTTAATTTCGGAAATGCTCGACACAACGAGAATTCCATTTAGTGGGGAGCCTGTTATGGGGCTTCAGATTATGGGGTTGTTGGAAACACGCACACTGGATTTTGATAATATATTTTTTCTTAATGTCAATGAAGGCTCTGTCCCAAAATCAAATCGTCACCATTCATTTATTCCATTTACTATCAGAAAGAGTTTTGGGCTCCCATTGGTCGAAGAGCAAGATGCCATTACTGCCTATCATTTCTGGCGATTGATGCAGAGAGCGTCAGAAATTGATTTAATTTACAACACAGAAGTTAATGAGTTTGCCAGTGGCGAAAGAAGCCGTTATCTGTTACAGTTGTTTTATGAAATGAAAGCACAGTTCAGCAACTGGCAGGTCAATCATCAGATTATTACCACACCGCTTCATCGTTACAATTACATTTCCCCCGGAATTAAAAGAGATGAGCATCTGACAAAACATTTACTGTCAATGGTGGCTGAGAATAAATTAAGATTTTCTGCTTCTTCACTTAATAATTTTATTTATTGTTCGCTAAAGTATTATTTTAATGAAATTAAAAAAATCAGAAATCCGGATGATACTGAAGAAGAAATTGACAATAAAGTATTCGGAAAAATTTTGCACGATGCAGTCAGCAAAATTTATGCTCAGATAATAGATGTTGAGTTTGATAAAAACATTGCAGCACAACTCAGAAAATCTATTTCAACATTTGTAAAAGCATCTATTGCCCAAGAATATGATAAACATTATCATGGAACCGGATATACTGTAATCATAGAAAAAATAATCACCGAATACATCGAGCGTATCATAGCATCTGATCTGAAAGGTGTAACTTTTTCTCCTCATGAAATAGAAACAGAAAAAGTAGTTGTTTGTGATATTGGCAATGGCATTAATGTAAAAATTAAAGGAGTTTTTGATCGTATAGATAAAGTTTATGATGGATACAGAATAGTAGATTATAAAACAGGCGGTGATGAAGTAAAGGATGTAAAAAAACCTGATGATTTAATAACAAATCCAAACTACAAGGTTAATTTTCAGCTTTTTCTTTATTGCTGGTTGTTTTTAAAATCTCACGATAAAGAAAAAGTTAATGCAGGAATTTATCCACTCAGGCGAATGGAAGATGGCTTAAAAATGCTGAAGCAGGAACAAATAGCAGATCATTCAATGTTTGAAGAATTGTTGTTTACATTAATCAGAAAAATTTTATTAGAGTCTGATTTTACTATGACAACAGACACCACACGATGTAAGCATTGCCCTTACAAGGATATCTGCAACAGATAATCACATCAGTAATTTCTCAACTATGCGGTCCACAGGAAATGTTACTACTTCACCATTGAGTTCTTTCAATGGCTTCCAGAAAAAATGAATATTATTTGCATCTTCAGGTAAAATAAAATTCTCGCATAACACTTTGTAATAAACGCTGATGAGTTGTAATCCGGGATTGAAAGCCGATTCAATAAAAAAATCCGCTGTATAAAAATGCTCTTTAACCTCTACCTTTTGTTGGGTTTCCTCTAAAAATTCGCGCACCAAACATTCGCGCAGACCTTCACCAAACTCAAGTCCGCCACCTGGGAATTTGGTAAATTCTATTCCGCCTTCTTTTTCATGAGTAAGCAACACTTCTGAATTCTTATTTATCAGAATTCCGTAAACCCGTACTACAAATGGTTTCATCGTTTCAAAATTAGTCAAAAAAAAAGGTTGACCTTGAGATCAACCTTATTAATTATAAGCCTCTAAAATTATTTTGTGACAATTACTAAATATTTTGAATTACTCCAGAACAAATCAGGATTAGTTATTTTCAAAGATTGATATTTTTTCTTGTCTTTTTCATAAGTATAAGCTGATGAAGGATGTGAAGACATTATCTTAACACTCTTTGTATTTAATTCTACAGAAGCAAACTGTCTGATGTCAACTTTTGTGAATGCTGAATTATCAATATCAGGGCTTATCGTTTTTGTTTTACCGATACCGATAAACCCACCTTTCTTATTCAGTATTTTTTTGTCGCGTAATTGTTTATAAGTTCCTACTGCATAATATGCAGTGTTAATCTGATTGACTTTTTCTTCAATAGTTTTATCACGCTCACCGATGGTTGAGTTTAATGTTTCGATATTAGTGCGTAAGCCGGTAATTTCAATTTTAGCATCACCAAGTTGATTGTTTAAGTTTGCGATCATAGAATCACGTTCGGCAATTTTCAGATTCAGTGAAGTAATCATTTTATTAAGCTGAGCACTTTTTACACCACTGTTTTTTAGTTTTCTTGTAAGTTCGGCAATACGCTGACTGTTCTGATCGAGCAGTGAAGCTATACTCTCCATATTCTTACGGATACGGTCTTTGACAGTGCCGCCCATTTCAGGGTCGCGTTTGCGATCAAGTGTAATAGCAGCATGAATCTGATTGATGCTGTCTAAACTTGCTTCTATTCCGTTGAAGTCGCCAAGGAATGAATCAATTGTGCTGTCTTTAAGAAAAGATGTGCTAATCAAAGAGTCACGTTCACGATTTAGTCTATCTACTTCGGGCTTGTAGTCTTTACAAGCATACATTGCCATCAATAGAAATACGACAGATAACTTAAGGAAATTTTTCATTTAATGAATTTTTAGTGGTTCTAATAGTTAGTTATTCCTGAAAGAGTATAATAATTGCAAATATAGATGCATCAAATCATCTAAGCATAGGCTAACAAAAGGGATTTAAACAAAGATATTCACACTTAACAGGTTCTGACAGTACAGGTAAGGCCAACAGAAACAATTTCTATCTGCTCCTGTCTTTCTATCCAACCGGTTTCAGCAACAGCATCAAACACCCTACCATCAACCATAATTTTTCCGGAAGGTCTGAGAGCAGTATATGCGGTTCCGCGCATGCCGGGTTGGATAGCGTCAATATCTGTATGTGCTCTGAACCCATGCTCAGAGGGTTGTGTAGTTTGGAGTGTCAATTTGCTTAGACGTTTTGAGTGATTTATTTTCCCAATAAAATAAAATATCAATAACACAGCACCAAACATGGCACCAAGACTGATTAAAATGCTTTGTGTTATTTGTTCCGAACTTGTGAAAGTAAAATCCCATCCTTTGTTATTGATCATACTTAAAGCAAAGCCCATTGTAGTGCAAATTATTCCTGCAATGCCTGCAACACCAAAACCCGGAATGACAAAAAATTCAAGAGCCAATAAAATTACTCCACTTACAAATAGCAATATCTCCCAATTGGCAGCAACCCCTTCGAGATATAATGGAGCAAAATATAAGATTGCTGCAACAAATGATGCTGCAATTGGAAAAATTGTTCCCGGGGCTTGAAACTCAAAATACAAACCGGCAAGCATAATCAGAATCAACAAACTGCTTAATGCAGGATGAATTAAAAAACTAATCATGTTGTCAACCCATGAAGGTTGAAATTCAATAATTTTATCGTTATTCAGATTTTCTAACTTTAAAATATCAGCTTCTGTTTCAACAATGGCATTACAATATTTATTTGTCATGGCTTCTTCTGCTGTAAATGTCAGCACTCTGCCGCTGTCATTCACTCCGGGAATAACAACTCTTGGGTCAACCATAGCTTCAGCAATACGCGGGTCGCGATTTCTTTTCTCTGCCGTTGCGCGCATAATGCCACGCATATAGGATTGATATTTATCAGGTGCTGCTTCGCCTTGCTCTGTTACAACTGTAGCTGCGCCAATACTTGAACCACTGCGCATATAAATTCTGTTGCATGCTATTGAGATAAGTGCTCCTGCACTTGCTGCATTTGGGTCAATAAATACTACAACAGGAATTTTTGAATTCAGTATTGCAATTCTGATACTATCGGCAGCATCAAGCATACCTCCATAGGTGTTGAGGTGAATTAAAAATAAGTCTGCTTTTTGCTCATGTGCTTCGCGTAATGCCTTACTAAAAATGCGTGCCATACCTCTATCCACTTCCGACTGAAAATTAAACCTGTAAACAATGCCGGCACAAACATTTGTAACCATAAAAAACAATAACACTAAAGCTAAAAACAATTTTCTCATTTCATTTCTGTTGAATATTCAAAATTGCACAATTACAACTTACATCTGTCGTTTTGATGTTAATTAATTTGTTCAAAACCAATAAATGCATCTTCATTTACCAAGCAGTGATTTTTTTAGTATTGTAAAAATAAAAGTGATCGGGATGAAAATCAAAGTTTCTTTATTATTAGCGACAGCAGCACTCAGCCTTTCGGCTGCCGTTGCACAGGAAGGTTTCAGAACTATTGCAGGCAAAAAATGTCAGCTTTATAAAGTTGTATCTAAAGATACATGGTCGGGATTATCCAGAAAATATCATAAAGAAATTGATGAGTTAAAAGCTGTTAACCCGGGAATTAACGACCTTAAAATAGGTCAAATTATTAATATTCCAATTGAAAACACTGTTAATGACAAAAGCGAAAACAAGTCTGATACTTCTGCTGATATAAAAACCCGCAAGCCTGTTGCTACAATAAACACTCCGGCAAAAAGCAACAACAAGATACATGTTATTGAAAAAGGCGAAACACTTTTTGGCATTGCAAGAAAATATGATGTAAGTGCAAATGATATACGCAAATGGAATCATCTTGAAAATGATGGAATAAAAGCCGGCCAGAAATTAATTGTTTCAACCAATGAGAATATTACTGTAAAAACAGAAATTAAAAAGCAGGAGACTACAAACGAAACTATTCTGCAACCTCTTGACGACAAAAAGTTAGAAGCAAAAAACAGTGAAGTAAAAAACGACTCCAAGTTAATTGCAGAAGCAAGTAATAAATTAATCCCTCCATCACCTTCGCCCAGTGAGCTGGAGTATAAACCATTGCGCACCGAAGTTAAGCGTAGTGGTGGTAAGACAGGTGCAGTTATTGAAGTTAATGAAACAGGTATGGCCTCATGGATCAGAGATGGTGATATCAATCAAAGTAAATTTTATGCTTTACATCGCAATGCTCCTCCCGGCACCATAATTAAAGTCACCAACAGAATGAATGGCGATTATGTTTTTGTGAAAGTAGTTGGCACCTTACCCGACACTGGCGACAATGACAAGCAAATTCTTAAAATGTCGGAAGCCGCTGCAAAAAGAATTGGCGCAATAAATGAAAAATTTCAGGTTGAGCTAAATTACGGCACAACCAATTAATAGAAATTGTTGTTTTATAATACATTGACGTACGCACTGCCAGGCAAAAAGTATATTGGTTCTCCTCTATACCGGAACCAACAGTAAACCCTGTCGGATTTTACAAGTTACTTTTCTTATTTTTGCGGTTTATAAATAAAATTCTGCATAATGAAAGAAGTATATATTGTATCGGCAGTGCGTACACCAATGGGAAGCTTTGGTGGTAAACTGTCATCATTTTCTGCTACCCGTTTGGGTGCTATGGCCATTAAAGGTGCTATTGATCGCATCAATCTAAACCCTTCAGAAATCAAAGAAGTGTATATGGGTAGTGTTTTACAAGCCAATTTAGGACAGGCTCCTGCGCGTCAGGCGGCTAAGTTTGCCGGCCTGCCGGACACTGTTCAATGTACCACCATCAATAAAGTTTGTGCTTCGGGAATGAAAGCTGTTATGCTTGCTGCACAAAGCATCATGCTTGGCGACAATGATGTAATTGTTGCAGGAGGTATGGAAAGCATGAGTAATGTTCCTTTCTATATGCAAAATATGCGATGGGGAAATAAATATGGTGATGTTTCTGCAATTGATGGCCTTGCCAAAGATGGACTGACAGATGTTTATCATAATTATGCTATGGGAAATGCAGCAGATTTATGTGCAAGAGAATGTAATTTTTCACGTCAGGATCAGGACAGCTATGCTATACAATCTTACAAACGCAGTGCCGATGCCTGGGCTGCAGGAAAATTTAAAGATGAAATTGTTCCTGTTGAAATTCCACAGCGCAAAGGGGAACCGATTCTTTTTGCAGAAGACGAAGAATATAAAAACGTACATTTTGATAAAATTCCCGGATTAAAGCCTGCTTTCAGCAAAGAAGGAACAGTAACTGCTGCCAATGCTTCAACGATGAATGATGGTGCAGCTGCATTAATATTAATGAGTAAAGAAAAAGCAGAGTCATTAGGACTAAAACCTCTTGGACGTATCCGCAGTTATGCCGATGCTGAGCAAGCGCCCGAATGGTTTACCACTACTCCATCAAAGGCATTGCCAAGAGCAGTAGAAAAAGCAGGTTTAAAAATGACAGACCTTGAGTTTGTAGAACTCAACGAAGCATTTTCTGTGGTTGCCTTAGCCAACATGAAAGAAATGAAACTTGACCCTGCAAAAGTTAATGTCAATGGTGGCGCAGTAGCTTTAGGTCATCCATTAGGATGTTCCGGTGCAAGAATATTGGTTACTTTGTTAAATGTTTTAAAACAAAACAATGCAAAAATTGGCGGTGCTGCAATATGCAATGGTGGTGGCGGTGCCAGCGCTATGGTTATTGAAAGAATGTAACTGCTTTTTAACGTAATAATCAAGCGGCTGTTCCTGTTTCGGAGCAGCCGCTTTGTCTTTAAAACCAACTGAACCAAACAAAAAAATGAATACTAAATTCTAAAATCAAACTATCTTATAATGGCAATTTGTTCTTTGCTCTGAACCCCATCAATTGTAATACTAACAAAATACAATCCAACAGGAATTTCTGATGTGTTGAGCCTAACCAATCCGGCATCATTTTCAACAGCAACAAAAATTTCATTTCCTAAAGGATTAAACATTTGTATTATTGGCGTTTCATCAGTATCAAACTGAATAGTCAATAAATCCTTTACAGGGTTTGGAAATATCGAATAATGAAAAGGCTTTACATAAACTCTTTGTGCAGGAAATGTTTCTGATGTACCATCATAATCTGTTTGTGACAATCTGTACCATGATGCTCCACTAATCGGGTAGCTATCAGTATAACTGTAATCATGTATAACATTACTATTTCCCTGTCCATTCACTTCTGCCACTTTTGACCAATTGTTTCCATTAACAGATTTTTCTATGGTAAAATGACTGTTATTTTTTTCTGAAGCAGTTACCCAGTTGAGTTTAACTTTATTTTTTTCTGCTTTTGCAGTAAACGACAATAATTCAACAGGTAATGCACCCGGGTCGTTAAAACCAAATCCAAAACCATGGGCTCCGCCAACTGCACCGCCTCCGGTCATGTTTGTAGAGCAATTTGTAAAGAAGGATGGGCAGCAACCTTGTTGAATCCAACCGGAAAAACCTGCACCAAAACCATCAGAGGTAATATTAACTGTTGCATTTGTATATTGAGGGAGGTTTGAAAGTGGTGTTAAGGTAAAACAAAACTCATAAGCTAAACAAGAATTGGGTGTCCCGGTAAAATCACCTCTGCCAATACCTGCCGCATCTATAAACTGTAATGTCCAGGTCTGACCACCGTTTGATACAGTTGCTACCCAATTACCTGCATTATAAAATCCAGGAATTATTGGTGCAGTCTGCGGATTCAGATATCCTGATGCAGGAAAGTCAAATACAAATCTTTTTACGCCTTCAACTCCAGTAGTATTTTTAAAAAAAGTAGTTATACATACAGTGTCCACAACATTTAGTGGCGAGAAAAATAAAGGTGCCGTATCATAAACTCCATTAACTGCAATCTGAAAAAATGGTTTTGTTGGCTCAAAGGGAGGTGTTGCACACACACTTCCATCAAATGAAAGATTGCCCTGAGTATTGGGAATATTAATAACTGTAAAATTCGTATCACTGCCAAAAGCTATATCATAAGTAATTGTTGCGGCAGCATCAACCCAAACATAAAGTACTGTGTCATTTGAAGCATTAACACTAAGATTACACATCGGTTGCGTAGTATAAATACTTCCCAATGGCATACACGATCCACAAACTTTCTCTGCAAAAACCCTGAATGGCCCTGTACAGTTTTGTATTGAAACAATAAGTTTACTTGCTCCATTTGCAATGTTTACCTGATAAAGCACATCTTCACCAACAATGTTACATGATGGTCCTGTAAGGTCATCGCCCATGCCAGCATTAGTTTGATTATAAAGTGTTACACTAGGACAAATGTTAACCTGCAAAGGATTGCTACAGTTGTTCTGTGCTGATACCTGCAATGTAACAATCAAGCAGGTAATGATAAAGGTGGTTAAACTCTTCATTTGGTTGGCTATTAATTTGGAGTTATACTTATTGCAGACAGCATCAGCTTGCTTTAACGCACTTCTGATAAATGTCTAAACCAACCGTTTCAAAGATTATACCAAATCAAAATTGAAATTTTTCAACAAGTATTCTGTTTCTTAATAAAATACTGTAAAGGAAATTCGGATAATTTGAGAATTGTGATCAGGAATATTGGTTCTGATTATAAAGATATAATCGAGCACTGATGAATAGAAAGCTATTAAATTTAATATTCTTCAACAAAAGTAAACACATTAGTATTTATTTTGCAGACAACATACAACAACAACATTTTTTTTGAAAGATAATATGAATAAAAATATCATTCAAGATATTAGAATAGAACTAAAGAACATTTCAAGTGAAGAAGTGCGCATTATTGCATCGCGGTTTTTTAAACCAGGCGAAATGGCCAAAGTATATGGTGTAAAATCACCAATAGTACGGACAATTGGTAAAAAATATTTGCAACAAGTAAAGATATTAACTAAAAAGGAAATATTTGCAATCTGCGAAGAATTATGGAATTCATTTTATCTTGAAGAGTCAGTCATTGCCTGCATGTTTACAGAATCAATACATAAAAAGTTTGAAGCTGGTGATATAAAAACTTTTGAAAGTTGGATAAAAAATTATGTAAACAACTGGGCATCATGTGATACTTTCTGCAATCACACAGTAGGAGACTATATGATGATGTATCCTGAAAAAACCGAATTATTGAAGAAGTGGGCTGTATCATCAAACCGCTGGTTAAGACGTGCCGCTGCTGTATCTTTGATAGTTCCTGCAAAAAAAGGATTGTTCTTTCCGTTAATCATTGACATTGCAACTATTTTACTGGCTGATGATGATGACTTAGTACAGAAAGGTTATGGTTGGATGCTGAAGTCTGCATGTCAGCATAACGAAAAAGATGTATTTGACTTTGTTATGCTTCATAAATCCGAAATGCCAAGAACTGCCTTGCGGTATGCAATAGAAAAAATGCCTGAACGGCTTAAATCGCAAGCTATGAAAAAATAACATTACTCCTACCCTGCACAAACAGAACTTCAACAGCACTATGTTTTATTCAAAAGGATTAATCTATTTTCGTGATGTTTATTTGCTTCACTCCTAATTAATGAAATTTACTTTGCGACTTTTCTTATTGCTTTGTTTCACAGTTACTCGCCTTGCGGCACAGGATGAAAATATCAATACCGACCGTCCTGATCAGAGTGACGGTGTCTATACATTGACCAAAAAGTATTTTCAGGTTGAAGAAGGTATAACTTTAGGCAAAAACTTATTTACAAACAACCTTATGATTCGGTATGGACTTACAACTTCTACAGAAATTCGTCTGCTTTCAGATGCAGGAAAGATTGATGACTGGAAAGGTTTTCTTCCTTTTACATTAAGTGTTAAACAAAAAATTATTAAACAAAAAAAATGGATTCCCGCCATTACTGCAGTTGGCTATATGAGTTATGGAAAAATTGCATCGAAAGATTTTCTGACTAATAAAATTTCTTATGAACTAAAATTAGCGTTTGAAAATGAAGTGAATGAAAATTTTACAGTTTCATAAAATGCCGGATTTACTGATGATTTTAAAACATTTAATTATACATTTAACCTTGGTTACTCACCGATTGAAAAAATATCACTCTTTGCTGAGTATTTTGCTTCTGTAAATTCTTCTGTTCAACATAATGCCGATGCAGGTGTTTTAGTTTTGTTGCATCCTAAACTTCAGGTTGATATAGCTTGCGGTCATTCAATTGCCGACAGTGATAATCGGTTTTACACTACCTTTGGCATATCATATAAATTTTAATTCCATCATGAAGCATTTTAAGTCTTTCATTTTTATTCTTTTGACATTTTGCACATCAAATCTTTTGGCTCAGGACAAATACATACCTGTTAGTCAAACTCCGGAGCAAATTAAGACCTACATTAAAAACCATTTTCCTGCTACGACAATTTCTTCAGTTAAAAAAGAAAAAGAATTACTTAACTATGAGTTGGAAGTAAAGCTAAATGACAGCACCAAACTTACCTTCAATAAGGACAATGCATTAATAGAGATTGAATCAAAAAAGGCTATCCCTGAAAAAATTCTGACAGACACAATTTATACCATTGTGAAAGAGAATTACCCAAACAACAAAATTGTTGGATGGGAGAAAACAAAACTTGGTCAGAAAGTGGAATTAGATAATGATGTTGAGCTCTATTTCGATGACAACGGAAATTTTATCAGGACAGAACATTAATTCCGGGATTAACGACTGCATTTTAGTTGTAAACCAATTATTATAAACACAAAGTCAGTTTCTTAGAGGGAAATTATTCACAGTCCATACATCTGTTGTTCATAAGATTGCCTTTCCTGCATAGCTGTTTTAGCTAATTTCGCACAGCAATTACAGAAACAGATGCCAAAGGATAATTCCATAAAATCAGTACTCATCATAGGCAGTGGGCCTATCATCATTGGTCAGGCCTGCGAGTTTGACTACAGCGGATCACAAGCTTCACGTTCACTGCGCGAAGAAGGAATAGAAGTGACACTCATCAACTCGAATCCTGCCACCATCATGACCGATCAGGTAACGGCAGATCATATTTATCTGCTTCCGCTTACGGTTGACAGCATTGAAAAAATATTGAATGAACGAAAGATTGATGCCGTTTTACCAACTATGGGAGGCCAGACAGCTTTGAATCTTTGCAAAGAAGCCGATGAAAGAGGTATTTGGAGCAAATATGGTGTTCGCATTATTGGTGTCAATGTAGCTGCTATTGAAACTACGGAAAATCGTGAATCGTTCCGTAAACTAATGATAGAAATCGGAGTAGGTGTTCCGCCCTCTGCTGTTGCCAACTCATTTCTTGAAGGCAAAGAAATTGCACAACGCATAGGATTTCCTTTAGTAATCCGCCCGTCCTATACCTTAGGTGGAACAGGTGGAAGTTTTGTAATGAAGAAAGAAGAGTTTGAAGACAGGTTGATGCGCGGCTTACAAGCTTCACCCATTCACGAAGTGCTTGTAGAAAAAGCTGTTCTCGGATGGAAAGAATATGAATTAGAACTATTGCGTGATGCTAACGATAACGTAATAATTATCTGCTCCATTGAAAACCTTGACCCAATGGGTGTTCACACAGGCGACAGTATTACTATTGCTCCGGCAATGACCTTGAGCGATCATACCTATCAGCGAATGCGCGATATGGCAATTAAGATGATGCGTGCTATCGGAAAATTTGCAGGCGGATGTAATGTACAGTTTGCCGTAAGCCCTGACACCGAAGATATCATTGCAGTAGAAATAAATCCACGTGTTTCACGCTCATCGGCTTTAGCTTCAAAAGCAACAGGCTATCCCATAGCTAAAATTGCTGCAAAGCTTGCCATTGGTTATCATCTTGACGAATTAAAAAATCAGATTACAGGAAGCACTTCTGCATTTTTTGAGCCTGCCTTAGACTATGTTATTGTAAAAATACCCCGATGGAATTTTGATAAATTCCATGGTGCTGACCGCACATTGGGCTTACAAATGAAATCAGTCGGTGAAGTGATGGGTATTGGTCGCAGCTTTAACGAAGCACTGCAGAAAGCATGTCAGAGCCTTGAAATAAATCGCCATGGTTTAGGTGCAGACGGAACAGGATGGCACAAAGTTGATGACATCATTTACTCACTAGAGCATCCATCATGGGATAGAATATTTCATGTTAAAGATGCATTGAAATTAGGACTTCCAATCCAAACCATTCACAACCACACCAAAATTGATAAATGGTTTCTGACAGAGATTCAGAAATTAGTAGGCATGGAGCAAGAACTGAGAAGGCATAGTCTGAAAAATCTTTCTACGGACTTTATGCTCGAATTAAAGCAGAACGGATTTTCAGATTATCAGATTGCACATATTTTAGGTAATGTCACTGCTGAAGAAGTTTATGAAACACGAAAAGAGATGGGTGTAAAACGTATTTACAAAATGGTTGACACCTGCTCGGCAGAGTTTGCCGCAAAGACACCCTATTTCTACAGTACTTTTGAAAGACCTGCACAAGACAGTAATGGTAATGAAATTACAGCCAGTGAAAGTATTGTCAGCAATAAGAAAAAAATTTTAGTGTTAGGCAGCGGCCCTAATCGTATCGGTCAGGGTATTGAATTCGATTATTCATGTGTTCATGGCGTTCTTGCATCAAAAGAGTCAGGCTATGAAGCCATCATGGTTAACTGCAATCCTGAAACTGTAAGTACAGACTTTGACATTGCAGATAAACTGTATTTTGAACCGGTTTATCAGGAGCATATATTCGAACTTATTGAATACGAAAAACCTGAAGGCGTTATTGTTCAACTTGGCGGACAAACGGCTCTGAAATTGTCGCAGTACCTCAATGAAAAAGGAATCAAAATAATTGGCACCTCATACGAAGATATGGATCTGGCAGAAGATCGCGGACGTTTCTCTGACTTGCTTCACGATTTAGGCATACCATATCCTCCCTACGGTGTTGCAGAAAGTGCAGAAGAAGCACTTGTTGTTGCCAATAAAGTTGGATATCCTGTCTTGGTTCGTCCAAGTTATGTGTTAGGTGGACAAGGTATGAGCATTGTAATTAATGACGAAGAATTAGAACGTGCAGTAATAAAACTGTTGAAAAACCTTCCGGGCAACAGAGTCCTCATTGACCATTTTCTTGATCGTGCCGAAGAGTGCGAAGCTGATTTGATTTGTGATGGCAAAGATGTTCAGATCATAGGTATCATGGAGCACATTGAACCGGCAGGTATTCATAGTGGTGATTCTTATGCAGTGTTACCGCCATTCAGCTTAAGTGATGTGGTTATAAGTCAGATTAAAGATTATGCGAATAAACTTGCATTGGCACTTAATGTAAAAGGCTTATTGAATATTCAGTATGCTGTCAAGAATGAAAAAGTTTATGTTATTGAAGCCAATCCGCGTGCATCAAGAACAGTTCCGTTTATTGCCAAAGCACATCAGGTGCCATATATTAACATTGCAACCAAGGTGATGCTTGGTGTAAAAAAATTAAAAGACTTCAACATTAAACCTGCTCAATTTGGATATGCAATAAAAGAACCTGTGTTTTCGTTTGAGAAATTTGCTGATGTAAATAAAGAGTTAGGTCCTGAAATGAAATCAACAGGTGAAGCCATAAGATTTATTGAAAGCACAAATGATGCCTATTTCCGTAATTTGTATAAGGAAAAGAGTATGTATTTATCAAAATAATTTTTACAATAGCAGAGCATGCGTGATGTGTTTTATACAATAGTTGTTGTCTGGGTGGTAATTCAGATTTATAAAAGTTTTGTGAGGCCTAAAAGCAATCAAACACAAAGGAACACTACCAGACAGGAAGGCGATGTGACTATAAACACAAACACCAATAACAACAATCGCAACAACGACCAAGGCGAGTATGTTGATTTTGAAGAAATCAAAGATTGATTTTACTCGTAGCGCAGCGCCTTCACAGGACTTATGCGCGAAACAATCATTGAAGGAATAAGCATCACCAGAATACATACAACTAACGTCCCTGCATTAATCAGCAGAATATTAGTAACCGATAAATTTACAGGAACATAAGGAACATAATATGATTCCTGTGGCAGACTAACCAAATGAAAACGATACTGCATCCAGCATAATAAAAGTCCTGCAACATTTCCTGCAATCAAACCTATGCCAACAATTCCTGAAGAAACCATCAGAAAAATTTTTCTTATCCCTGAATTTCCTGCACCAATTGCCTTGAGTAAACCAATTGTAGTTGTATTGTCTAATAAAATTATCAGCAACGTAGAAACCATATTAATCCCGGCAACAAGAATCATCAAAACAAGAATGATAATTACATTGACATCCTGCAATTCGAGCCAATGAAATATTTCAGGATAAATTGTTTTGATGGATTGTGTATTTAATTCAAATCCTGCTTCTTTATAGATACTTTCATTGACGGATTCAAGGTCGCTAATATTTTTCAGATTCACTTCAAAGCCTCCTGCCTGCAACACATTCCAGTTGTTTAATTTCTGAATAACAGTTAAAGGAGAAAACACATAGAGGTTATCAAACTCTTCAAGCCCTGTGGAATATATTCCATTGACTTTAAACTTGCGTGCTCTTGGCGGTTCATCAATAAAATAAACTACAAAATAATCATTCAGCTTTAATTTCATTTTGTCTGCTATACTTTTTGAAATAATAGCAGGATAATCACCTGAATGTATATGAAGATTAAAACTCCCTTCAATAATATTCGGGTCAAAAAAAGCGGAGTTAAAAGTTGAATCTACTCCTTTTACAGCCACACCTAAAATATCTTCAGAAGTGCGGATTATCCCTGCCTTGGTTGCATATGCATTGACACTACTGATTCTTGTATCACTTTTAAGCTTGGCTAAAAATTTCTGATCAATATTTACCGGAATCTCCTCATAAGATTGATTGTTGTCAAAATGTTTTATTCTGATATGTGCTCCAAAGCCAACAACTTTAGAAGTAATTTCCTTTTTAAACCCTGTGACAATTGCAACAGCAACAAGCATCACCATTACACTCAGTGCAATGCTGGTTACTGCTATGGCCAGAACAGTGCCCGACATTCGTTGGTTGTTAACACTGCCTGTGAAAAAACGTTTTGCTATGAAGTAAGAGTATCTCAACTAATTTATTATTCTTGCTGATATTTCGGTTTCAAATTTATGATTTTGAAGCGTTGGATAGTTTTACTATCCCTAATTATCAGCCATCAAAGCACTGCGCAAATGATTGACAGTGTAATTACCGGTGCCGGACAAGTTAACAGCTATTTGCCGATCATCAGTGATAAAAATATTGCTGTGGTTGCTAATCAGACAAGCATCGTTGGCAAAACACATTTGGTTGACCTGCTTCTTTCAAAGCATGTCAAAATAAAGAAAATTTTCACTCCTGAACATGGTTTTCGAGGCACTGCCGAAGCCGGAGAAAATATTGAATCCGGTAAAGATAAAAGCACAGGCCTACCCATCATTTCGCTTTATGGTAATCATAAAAAACCTACAACTGATGATTTAAAGGGTATTGATATTGTCCTGTTCGACTTGCAGGATGTCGGTACACGTTTTTACACCTACAGTTCAACATTACAATATGTGATGGAAGCCTGTGCAGAAAACAAAAAGAAACTGATTGTTTTAGACAGACCTAACCCAAATGGGTATTATGTTGATGGCCCTGTGCTTGAACCTGAATTTAAATCTTTTGTCGGCCTTAATCCTATTCCTGTAGTACATGGCCTAACGATGGGCGAATATGCACAAATGCTTAATGGCGAAGGGTGGCTTGCCAATAAAGAGCAATGTGATGTTACCGTTATCAGCGTTAAAGGATATACGCATGAAACAAGATATAAACTGCCGGTTAATCCTTCTCCCAATTTGCCAAACATGACAGCCGTTTATTTGTATCCTTCATTGTGTTTTTTTGAAGGAACAATTGTGAGCATTGGTCGCGGGACGGCCTATCCTTTTCAGGTTGTTGGTTACCCCGGTTTTACTGAAGGCCCATTTGAATTTACTCCTAAAAAAAATCCGGAGATGAAACTTCCCCCACTATATGAAAACCAAAAGTGCAAAGGCTTTGACCTGCGGGATTTTGGAGATTATTATATTCCATCACTTAAAAAACTATACTTGTTTTGGATTAAAAATATTTACGACAACTATCAGCAAAAAGATAAATTCTTTAACGACTACTTCGACAAACTTGCCGGCACAGATAAATTACGTAAACAGATTATTGCAGGACTGAACGAAGAACAGATTAGACGAACATGGGAAGAAGGTTTGAAGTCGTATAAAGTTATTCGAAAAAAATATCTACTCTATCCCGATTTTGAATAGCTATTACAATTTAGTTTTTTCAAATACACAAATGGCTTTATATGTCATGGTTTTAACCCTCGTCAATTCTTTTGTATTTTTGCACTTTATCAACCGTATTTTTTGAAAATATATAACCATATAGACCAATTTGAAAAGGTCAGCAATGCCGTAATAACACTTGGCACATTTGATGGCGTGCATCTAGGGCATAAAGTAATTATTGAACGACTGAAAAAAATTGCCGGTGATGTAAACGGGCAAGTTGTAGTACTCACATTTTTTCCACACCCCCGAATGGTTTTATTTCCTGACGACCATGGAATTCAACTGCTGAATACAATAAACGAGCGAACGATGTTGATGGAAAAAGCAGGCATAGATCATCTTATTATTCATCCCTTTTCAAAAGAATTTTCAAGAATGAGTTCTACCGAATTTGTTCGAGATATATTAGTCAACAAACTTGGTGTAAAAAAACTGATAATCGGCTATGACCATCATTTTGGACGTAACAGAGAAGGTTCTTTTACCGATTTGGAAGAGTTGGCACCGGTTTACAATTTTACTGTTGAAAGAATTCATGAGCAATTAGTAAATGATGTTGCCGTAAGTTCAACAAAAATCAGAAACTCTTTGCTGGCAGGCGATGTGGCAACTGCCCGTGAGTTTTTGGGATATGATTATGAGTTGACTGGTACTGTTGTTCATGGCAAAAAATTAGGTCACAGTCTTGGGTTTCCAACGGCCAACCTGCACATACATGAGGATTACAAATTAGTTCCGGCAAATGGAGTTTACGCAGCCCGAACCCTGGTTCATGGTCAATGGTATGATGGCGTGATGAGTATTGGAAACAGACCTACTTTCGACAATGGAGCACGCTCTATAGAGGTGAATTTATTTGATTTTAATGCTGATATTTACGGAGAAAAGATAACCATTTGTATGACTGAATTTATACGCAGTGAGCAGAAATTTGAAAACAGTGCAATGCTGATTGAAGCCATGAATGCTGATAAATTGGCTGCAATTAAACTTTTATCGTAAAATTTACGTTAAACGAGTCATGAAACGCAACATCATCATTCTTCTGATTTTGCTATTTGCCTCCCCTGCTCATGCTCAGGAGCTATGGGACGATGCTGAAATTGATACATTGCCTGTATTTCGTTCACTGAATGCAGCAATGCAAAACCCGGATTCAGTATTCAGACTTGACCTATCAAAACAAAAGTTGAAAGAGATACCGCCACAGGTTTTTGAGCTTACACAGTTGCGGGAGCTTAATGTCAGCAGAAATCATTTGACTGAATTACCTGAACAAATTTACAAGCTCAATAACCTGCAACGTCTGTATGCAAACAACAACAAATTGACTGCATTGCCGCAACGGATAGGTACGCTTAAAAATCTTCAGACTTTAACACTCGATCGCAATCGTATTGAGGTATTGCCACCTGAAATGGGCATGTTACATAATCTTGAAGTTTTAAGTCTTTGGGATAATGAGTTGTCTGAAATACCTGATGAAATAAAAAGCCTTTCAAGTGTATTGAAAAAATTAGAATTAAGAGGAATTCTTTTCAATGAAGAGCAACAAAAAAGAATCCACGACTTATTGCCTTATACAACCATCTATTTTTCGCCTGCCTGCAACTGCAAGCAATAATCCAAGTCAGTCTGATTTTATACTTTTGCCTGTATGTTACAGACAGACAAACTGCATTTACGTGCCTGCGAACCTGATGACCTGCCATTGATGTATCAGTGGGAAAACAACGCTGATTACTGGCTGCTTAGTGACACAACAAAACCGTTTTCAAATTACACCATTGCTGAGTTTATTAAACAAGATCAGAATGATATTTTTACAACCAAGCAGCAACGCTTTGTAATTGAATTACGAAATCCTGTCAAGCCAATTGGATTTATTGACCTCTACCAATTTGAACCCGTTCACAGGCGTGCAGGTGTAGGCATTCTGATTGCTGACCTAAGCGAGCAAAAAAAGGGCTATGCTGCGCAAAGTCTTGAATGTTTAAAAAACTATTCACAAACAGTTTTAAATATGCATCAGCTTTACTGCTACATTCAGGCATCAAATAAAAAGTCATTATCACTCTTTCAAAAAGCAGGATTTCATAAATGTGGAATATTGAAAGATTGGCTCATCAACAACAAGACACCCGAAGATGTATTGATGTTCCAAATTATATTCTGATTACTTTTTATTAACAATTGTTAGTCACACTCAGGCATATTGAACCTTTTTGTTCAGTTTTGCTACACTTCTAAATCAAACAAAATGCAAACATTATCTGCAACCATCGATAAGGTAAAAGAATTTCATGCAACCTTCGGCCTTCAATATTTTGAAAATCCACAAGCTGCAATAGATAAAAATATTATCTCGCTCCGTCATAAGCTAATGCAGGAAGAAAATGATGAATATCTGGAAGCCGCAATGAACAATGATCTTGAGCAAATTGCTGATGCTTTGGGAGATAAACTATACATTCTATGCGGCACCATCCTTGCTCATGGATTGCAGCATAAAATCACAGAGGTATTTAATGAAATACATCGCAGTAATATGAGTAAGCTTGACGAAAACGGAAAACCAATCTATAGAGAAGATGGTAAAATAATGAAAGGCAAAAATTATTTTCTTCCGGATATTAAAACAGTATTGGAGCAGTGATTCAAAAGCTGAGTATTATAATTCCGGTCTTTAATGAATCTGACACCATAACTACTGTATTGGAAAAAGTTAATACTGTACAACTGATAAACAACATTTCCAAACAAATTATTGTTGTTGATGACCATTCAAGTGACAATAGTTTAGAAGCTATAACACAATTTAAAAATAAGCATCCACATACTGAAATTAATATTGTTCAGCAACAAGTTAATATGGGTAAAGGATATGCTGTGAGAATGGGCATCAATGTATCTACTGGCGATTACATTATCATTCAAGATGCAGACCTTGAACTCAATCCTGAAGATTTTAATCTTCTGCTAAAAACCTCTATTGAACGAAATGTACAAGTAGTCTATGGCTCTCGATTTTTAAGAAAACAAAAATTTAAAGTGCCATTTATGACTTTAATGGCAAATAGAATATTATCATTAGTAACAAGTCTGCTGTCAGGCAAGAAAATTACTGATATGGAAACATGTTATAAACTAATTGAACGTTCATTACTACATAACATTCAACTAAAAGAAAATCGTTTTGGTTTTGAGCCGGAGATTACTATAAAGCTCCTAAAAAACAAGCGTGTTCGTTTTGCAGAAGTGCCTATTTCCTATCAACCACGCACAAAAAAAATGGGAAAAAAAATAGGAGTTAAGGATGGAATCAGGGCATTATACTGTTTATTTCGCTACCGGATTTTATGAAAAGGAGCATTATCTTTATTGCACTTTTTGCATTTTTAACACTCATTGCTTTCGTGTGGCAGCAACGCACTTTTGGCAATGAAAAATACGAACGCATTGTTGATAGTGATGGTAAAGGCTATGTTGCCTACTTGCCCGCTATATTTATTTATCAGGACTTAAGTTTTAATTTTTATTCCAAACCACAAAATCAGAAAATAGCCAGATATTTCAATGATAGGTTTCTCACAAAACAAAATGACAAAACTATTTTAAAAACCTATGTTGGAGTAGCTGTTTTAATGACACCTTTCTACCTGACCGGATGTTTGATGCAAATTGTAATTCATGGCACATGTAACGGATATGAGCCTTTAGTTCAATTTTTTATTTCTATTGACGCTATTTTTTATGCTCTGGCAGGACTCTTTCTGATTTATAAGACACTGCGTTTATTGAATTTTAGTAAAACTATTTGTGTGCTAACTTCCGCATTGATATTTACTGCTACAAATCTTTGCTACTATAGCCTCTTCCACCCTACCATGTCACATGTGTATTCGTTTTTTTTAATCGCTGCATTTGTTTATCTATCAATCTGCCTCACACAAAATACAAGTAATAAATATTTACTGTTATCTGCCATCATATTAGGGTTAATTGTACTCGTACGTCCGCTAAATATTATTATCATTCTCTTTCCTTTGTTGCTGTTAGGAAAACAAAAACTGACTGATCTGCTAAAAATAAAAACCAGAACGCTTTTAGTCTCTGTATTATTCTTTTTAATGATAATTTCACTTCAACCCATATTAAATTTTTTGCAATGTGGATTGCTTTTCCCTTGGAGTTATGGCGATGAAGGTTTTTATTTTACTAACCCTACACTCATAAAAACACTTTTCAGTTTCAGAAATGGATTATTTATTTATTCACCAATATTACTACTTACAATACCGGGATTGTGGTTGCTACGTTACAATTCAATCAAAATCACTTCTGTCATAGCAATTGTATTGATTATTATCTGGTATTTACTTTCTGCCTGGTGGAACTGGTCATCAGAGCCAGCATTTGGCAACAGAAGCTTCGTTGATTGGTATGGACTAATGTCATTACCAGTGGCTGCATCAATTGGCTATGGATGGAAAAAAAGTAAACTACTTTTATCATTACTCTGTTTGGGTTTTACAGGGCTAAGCACATTACAAACCTGGCAATATCTCAATGACATAATACATCCTGACGGAATGAATTTTGAAAAATATCGTTATGTTTTTTTAAAGACTTCTCCGGAATATATTGCCTCAGTAGGGAATGGAAATGAGGAAGCTTATTTACCTGTACAACCTCTACCATTTATTACAACGGAAATTAATCCTTACAACAAAGTAACAACAAGCAATCATGCCGAAACAATTTTTGAATTTAATTCACAGACATATAAAGGAGCACAATTTTCAATTCCTTTTTCAAATAATCAACTTTTGCCGATGAAAGCTATGGTAACGCTTCAAAGAAAAGAAAACGAGTTTAAAGCCTGCACACAAGCTACCGTTTGTTTTGACTACACCGATTCAACCGGGAAAGTCTATTATAATGAAAATTTAAGAATCAATGATATTCCCAGAAAACAAATTAATGCGTGGAAAGCTTTTACCTATCATTTTGTCATGCCGGCTTTAAAAGACACAAATTCACAATTAAACTTTTATATCAACAATCCTAAAGGGGCTCTTTTTGAAATCAAGAACATAGATCTAAAATTATTCAATTTTTCAAACAAGCAATAGTAAGCCCATCAATCCGTTCTAATTATTCTATTTTTGCATTCGATGCAACGAAAGTTTATCACCAACCTTGCCTTACTACTTCTGCTGAACCTACTTATCAAGCCATTCTGGATTTTCGGCATTGACCGTACCGTACAGAATATGATAGGTGCAGAAGGCTATGGAAAGTATTATGCATTATTAAACTTCTCCTTCCTGTTAAATATCATCCTTGATGCAGGAATCACTAATTACAACAACAGAAATATTTCACAGCATCAGCATTTAGTATCCAAGCATTTTTCAGGAATTATTATTCTTCGTTTTTTATTGGCAGGTGCATACATACTCATAAGTCTGATTTTAGGATTAACGATTGGTTATTCAAAAGAAGATATTCACTTATTACTAATACTTTTAGCCAATCAGTTTTTTATATCATTTATTCTATATCTCCGGTCAAACCTTTCAGGATTACATCTTTTCAAGCAGGATAGCGTTATTTCAGTAACAGATCGTTTTTTAATGATACTAATTTGCGGTTATTTGATTTGGTATAACAACGGGGCGAATTTAAACATTGGAAATTTTGTATATGCTCAATCGGCATCCTATCTGATTACGGCAATAGTTGCTTTCATTCTCTTACAAGGGCGTATCAGTTTTCTGAAATTAAACTGGCAACCCGCATTCTATATTGCCATTCTTAAAAAATCACTGCCATTTGCATTACTCATCCTGCTGATGACGTTCTACAGCAGAATAGATTCAATAATGCTCGAAAGATTGTTGCCTGAAGGGGCCTTTTATGCTGGCGTTTATGCACAAGCATACAGAATTTTAGATGCTGTAAATATGTTTGGATTTTTATTTGCCTCTTTGCTTCTACCCATGTTTTCGCACATGATAAAAAAAAGACAGGATATTCAGCCATTAACAAACCTTGCATTTAAACTTCTGATGATTCCTGCATTGACATTGGCAGCATTAGGACTGTTTTTCAGCAATGACATTATGAACTTGCTCTACCATGAGCATGGCGATTTGTCTGCTCCCGTTTTCTCCATTTTGATGTTTAGTTTTGTTTTTATTTCGACATCATACATTTTTGGCACGTTGCTTACAGCTAATGGAAGCTTACGAAACCTCAACCTTACTGCATTTGGTGGAATGATATTGAACATTTCGCTTAACTTATATCTGATACCACAATTCAAAGCGTCAGGTGCAGCTTTAGCAGGCTTGATTACTCAAATTATTATGGCAGTGGCACAAATAATTCTGGCTGCAAAAATCCTCCATTGGAAACCTGACTGGAAGCTCAACAGTAAGTTATTGCTGTTTTTTATACTAATCGCTTTAATCGCAGATATAGCAATTCGTTATTTTCCGGAAATTAAGACAACACTTGTCATAATTTTACTGGCACCAATACTTGCATTTTCGCTGGGGCTGCTTCGTATTTCAGAACTAAAATCAATAATGAAAGAGCGTCAATAGCGAAACGCTAATTTGTTTACATTTGCGGCTCCTTAATAAATTCCTTCATAATGAATAATACCCCTGTTTACGAAGAAAACTTCGCATCACTAAGCCTGATTCAATTGATTAAAAAATGGAAAAAGCAATTGATAATTGTAGCAGTAATTTCCATTGTACTGTCATTTATTTTTACCCTTCCGTTTTTTATTCCACCGATGTTTAAGTCAACGGCTATTGTTTACCCGGTAAATCTTAGCCCCTATTCAACTGAAAGTGCTACTGAACAGTTATTACAGTTGCTCGAATCTGATAAAATTAAAATGGAGTTGATAAAAGATTTTAAACTTTATGCACATTATAAAATTGACTCAACCAAGAAAACTTCATTAACTACAGTCTTCAAACAACTTGCAGGCAATTTAAGTATCAATAAGACCGACTTCGAATCAGTGAAGATTGAAGTTATGGATACCGATCCATTTCAGGCAAAACAAATGGCCGATTCAATAATAGAAAAAGGCAACAGGTTGGCAAGAAACCTCTACAGAGAAAAGACAATGGAAGGTTATATTGTTGCTAAAACACAATATGATATGAAAAAAGCCGAGCTCGACTCTGCCGATAAAGTTTTAACAGAGTTAAGGCTAAAGTCAGGTATCATTGAGTTTTCACAACAAACACGCGAAATTTCAAGAGCTTATTATACTTCAATATTAAATAAAAGCAATAATGTGCGCTTAGAAGATATGTTCCATAAATTGCAACAATACGGCTCGGATTATGTTACCCTCAATGAAAAAATAAACTATACAAGAAGTGTTTTTAATAACTACAAGCAGTATGTAGAAAATGCAGAAAAAGATCTTACTAAAGAGCTATCATACTCTAACGTTGTTACACCCCCAATGATTCCGGATAAAAAAGCCTATCCGCTGCGAAGTCTGATCATGTTGATGTTTACCGCCTCAGTTGTTTTTTTATCATTTGTGGTAATCATCATCTACGAAAATTCACAGGAAAAGAAAACACAAAGCAATTAATTGAATGCAGGTCATTCAACATAAATCACTCCGTTGGTTTTATGGCCTTACTGCCATATATATGCTTATGGCTATATTCAGTTTGGTGAATGAATTTTATTGGCTATTGATTTTGCCTGCAGGTATTCTTATTGGATATTCTGCACTTTATCATCTTGACAAGCTTTTTCTTTTTACAGCTTTTTGCACACCCTTAGCAATTAACTTATCCAAGACTGATTTAGGCATAGGTGTCAGTCTGCCAACAGAACCTATTCTGTTTGGTATGATGCTAATATATCTACTTTCAAAAAGTATTGATGGCAGATTTGAAAAGTCGTTTATCAAACATCCGATTACTATTCTCATTTTGATTCATCTTGCATGGATGTTGATCACCAGCTTCACAAGCAGCATGTTTCTTGTATCTATTAAACATTTTGTTGCAAGACTATGGTTTGTTGTAATTGGCTTTATGCTTGCCACCTCTGTCTTTAAGGATGAAAAGAAAATGAGGCAGTTTATATGGTTCTATGCTGTTGGTATGGCAATAACCATAATTTATACCATCACACGTCATAGTATAAATGGATTTACTCAGCAATCTGCTCACTGGGTGATGACACCTTTTTATAATGACCATACAGAATATGCTGCTGTACTTGCTTTGATGCTGCCTCCAATTTTTGGATTGATGCTTTTGAAACATAAATCTTTTATGTACCGGTTTTTTGCATTTCTGATTTCAGGATTGGTAATTGTTGCAATCGTATTGTCATACACACGTGCCACCTGGCTCAGTCTGGCTGTGGCACTTGTCTCTATGTTTGCTTATGTTTTCAGAGTAAAAACATGGGCTGTAGTAGCAATAATAATTTCAATGGTTGTCGGCTTTCAGATTTTTCAGTCAACAGTGTTATACAAATTCGGAAAAACAAAAGAGTATTCACAGAATGACTACCGTGGGCATTTAAAGTCTATTACCAATATTAAAACCGATGCATCAAATGTGGAACGTCTTAATCGTTGGAGTTGTGCATGGCGAATGTTCCTTGACAAACCAATCTTTGGATGGGGGCCCGGCACTTATCAGTTTCAGTATTCTGTTTATCAGTTACAGTTTGAGAAAACATACATTAGCACCAATCTTGGCGATAAAGGAAATGCACATAGCGAATATCTTGGTCCGTTAAGTGAACAAGGTTTTATGGGAACTATAATTTTTGTAGCATTAGCTGTTGTGGTTCTTTACAAAGCATCACGCGTCTTTTTGCAATCGAATTCAAACAACATTAAGGTGCTTGCATTGTCCATGCAGATTGGATTAATCACGTATCTGGTTCATGGATTTTTAAATAATTTCTTAGATAAGGATAAAGCCTCAATTCCATTTTGGGCATTCGTGGCTGCTATTACCGCTATGGATTATTATCACAATAAGAAACAACTAAATCCATCAGATGAGCGAGCGCAATGATAAGATGGTAACATCATCACTGAAACTATTGCCTTCTCTGAACTGATCTAAGTCCGCAATCAATCTTTCATGAAATTTATCAAGACTTGAATTGTTTATATTCTGCTCTATAAATAACTTTAATGCCTCCATACCATAAAAATCACCTTTAAGGTTTTCGAGTTCTGTAATGCCATCGGTGTAACAAAAAACAGAATCTCCACTACTAATCTTTACATGACCTTCATTTATAAATGGCAATTCATCAAACATACCTAAACCTGTAGTGCCTTTATCTAAAAGTTCAGACTTGTTTTTACTACATAAAACAGGAGGATTGTGACCGGCATTAATATAATTTATTTCACCTTTCTTAAAATTTATCAATCCGATAAAAAAGGTTATAAACTTCTCACCTTTTGCAGTCTTACTCACACAGTCATTCAATTCAGCAACTAAGTTTGTCAACACAGGCCGGTTTTTTATTAATGCATGCAGGTTAGCCTGAAAATTAGACATTAGCAATGCTGCTGCCATTCCCTTGCCTGAAACGTCAGCCATGCAAAAAATATGTTCGTGTTTGTTGAGTGAAATAAAATCATAATAATCACCTCCCACTTGCTGATGTGGAAGATAATGTGTTGCTATCTCGAAATATTCATTTCCGCATAAGCCAACTGGAAACAACATTTCCTGCATTTCTGCTGCCAACTCAAGCTCTTTACGAAATCCTGCTTGTGCTACTGCTTCTTTATTTAAACGTTTGTTTTCTATTGCTACCACAATTATGTTTGTTATGGTATGAATAAATGGAACAACTTCTTTTATTGAAATTGACTGACTCGGGTCTATTGCGCCAACAATACAATAAGCAAGTAACATCTCATTGTGATAAACCGGAATAACCGATTCATCTTTCTCAAGCCACTGTGGTGTGGCTACTGTTTTTGTTTTAGAAAATGATATTTCATTGAGAAACAATTCAGGCTGCAAGCGACCGAGCTCTGCTTTCATGCCATAGGACAGCACCTGCTTCCAACCATTTTCATTGACAAACAAAGAAAGTTTTCCTGCTTTTAAATGATCACGCAATACGTTTTCATATATTTGATACAATTGCTCCGCAGGCAGATTGTAATTAATTGCTTTTGTGATCTGCAAAAGCCAATGCAACTGTACTTTTTTTGACTGAAGCTCGGAAGCAAGTTTATCGGTGGTTTCTTCCATCACTATTTTTTGTTATCCAGAAACTCAAACACTTCAGGCAATCGCTTCATCAATGCAAGCTCACGCATTTTTAAACGGGCGTCAGTTGTGGGACTGCCAAAGTAAGTCTTACCTGCTTCTAATGATTTACCAACCCCTGACTGGCCAAGTACCACTGCTCCTTTGCCAATTGTCAAATCTTTCTGAACACCGACTTGTCCCCATAATATAACATCATCTTCAATAGTGACAACACCTGCAATACCCACCTGTGCAGCAAACAAGCAGTTCTTTCCAATCACCGTATCATGACCTACATGAACATGATTATCCATTCGTGTTCCACTTCCAATAACCGTATCGCCTGACACACCCTTATCAATGGTACAGGAAGCACCAATTTCAACAGAATCACCAATAATTACACGACCACAGCTATGCATTTTATCAAATCCTTCGGGACGTCTTTTAAAATAAAAAGCATCAGCACCAATAACACTGTTGGCATGAATGATAACACCATCGCCTATTTCGCAATGATCATAAATAACTACACCCGGATATATCAGGCAATTCCTGCCCACCTTACAATGTGCACCAACAACGCTACCCTGCATCAACACAGTGCCTTCGCCAACCACAGCAGTTTGATCAACCTGTTGTAAACTAAAAGTTAATGGTCTGTATTTTCTTGTCAGCAGATTATAATCTCTGAACGGATCGTCTGAAATGATTAATGCCTTGCCTTCAGGACAGGAAACTTCTTTATTTATCAGAATAGTAGTTGCAGCGGAATTAAGGGCTTTATCATAATATTTAGGATGATCTACAAATGTAATATCACCCTTTTCAACCTTATGTATTTCATTTATACCTGTAATCTGAAAGCCGTCATCGCCAATATATTTTGCATTCAGGAATGAAGCTACATCTGCAAGCCTGATTGCTGGTACTATTTTCATATTTCAAACTGTTTGACTGCAAATGTAACAAATGTGTTGTCAATTGCCTTCTGAATTTCTTCAATCAAGTAATTAAAAAAACTAACAGTGTTTAACAAAAATATTTTCTCAGGTCTGTAACAAATATGTTTTTTTGCGCGTCCTATAATCAACTTCAATCATTTATACCGGATTAATTTTTCAGCACCAAAATATATATGAAAAAATTCTTTGTCCTTACTTACACCATATTTTGTTTTACATTTTCATTTGCACAAAAACCTACTCAGACAGTCAGAGGTACAATAACTGACAAGCAAAGTAAAGAGCCTTTAATTGGAGCCTCTATTGTTTGGCTTGATACATCAATATTCATTGGCACAACGGCTGATATAAATGGCAACTTCAGGCTAAATAATATTCCCGTTGGCAGACAAGCTTTTAAAATCTCATTTCTTGGCTATCGCGAAACTGTAATCACAAGCATCATCACCTCAGGTAAAGAAGTGGTTTTAAATATTGAATTGGAGCAGTCTGTAGTTACTGCAAAGGCTGTTACTATTGTTGCAGAAAAACAAAAAGACAAACCCAATAATGAACTTACTACAGTAAGTGCAAGATCATTTACAATAGAAGAAACTTCTCGCTATGCAGGAAGCGTTGGCGACCCATCGCGTATGGCAGCAAATTATGCTGGCGTGAGTGGCGCAAACGATTCAAGAAATGACATCATCATTCGAGGCAATTCACCAACTGGATTGTTATGGAGACTCAATGGTATAGAAATTCCAAATCCTAATCATTTTGGCTCATTAGGCACAACGGGAGGACCAATTTCAATTCTAAACAATAATGTACTTGACAAATCTGATTTTCTTACCGGTGCCTTTCCGGCAGAATACGGAAACGTTCTTGCCGGTGTATTTGATTTGCAAATGCGAACAGGCAACAATGAAAAAAATGAGTTTATGGCACAGGTTGGCTTTAATGGTTTTGAAGCCGGTGCCGAAGGACCCATCAGCAAAAAACAAGGCTCTTCTTACTTAATAAATTATCGTTATTCTACACTGGGAGTTTTTAGTGCATTGGGAATAAACTTCGGAACAGGAACTGCTGTGCCTAAATATCAGGATGTTTCTTTTAATATTAATCTTCCAACCAATAAAGCCGGAAAATTTACCTTGTTTGGCATGGGCGGCATCAGTGGTATTGAAGTGCTTGAAAAAGACAGAGACACAACTAAAAAAAATCTTTATGTTGATGATAAAAGACAAAATGGTTACTTCGATAATACTATGGGCGTTGTCGGGTTGATGCATACTTTTTTTATAAACAATTCTACCTACACCAAATTCAGCCTTTCTGCATCTATTGCAGGGCAAAAATATAAAGTGGATACCCTGCCAGACTTTGTTGATTATGCTGTGCCATATTACAGAAATAAATCTGATCAACAAAAATACAGTGCTGACTTCAGTCTTAACAAAAAGTTTTCTTCAAAAAATTTCTTAAAAACCGGCTTCAGCTTTTCTCAGTATCACTACACCTATCGCGACAGTGGTGTAGTGGACAGTGTTTGGGAATCTTATACGGATTATAATGGCAATGCCTTACTCACCAAACTCTATGTGGAATGGCAACATCGTTTTTCCGATCAACTTTCACTGAACAGTGGCGTTTACACACAACTATTCAATTACAACAATACCTATAGTATAGAACCTCGAATTGGAGCCAAATGGGAAATCAGCGATAAACAATCGCTAAGTTTTGGTACAGGACTACACAGTCAGTTACAACCTATGTACATCTATTTTGTAAAAACACAAAAAGATGATGGAAGCTATTACGAAACGAATAAAAAACTAAAAATGACAAAGAGCTATCATGCAGTGTTGGCTTATGACAGAAATATTTCAAAGTTTTTCAGAATAAAAACTGAGGTGTATTATCAATATCTGTTTAATGCTCCCGTTGAAAAACGACCTACATTTTTCTCAGTGCTGAATGAAGGTGCCGACTTTGGTATTGCAGGAATTGACAGCTTAGAAAATAAAGGTACCGGGTATAACTACGGTTTTGAATTTACTGCAGAAAAATTTTATAGTAAAGGATATTACTTCCTCTTTACTGCAAGCATCTTTGAGTCGAAATACAAAGGCTCTGATGGCATTGAACGAAGCACTGCATTCAATAGTAATTTTGTTTTCAATTTACTGGGTGGAAAAGAATGGACTATCAGAAACAAAAACACAATTTCAATCAACATTAAAACAACCTATGCCGGTGGACGCAGATACATTCCCATTGACTTTGCCGCTTCACAGATTGCAGGAGAAACAGAATACGATGAAGACCATGCCTTTGAACATCGCAGAAAAGATTATTTCCGCACAGACCTTAAAATTGGTTACCGGATAAACAGAAAAAGACTGACACATGAAATATCCATAGATCTGAATAACGTCTTTAATACGCAAAACATCTGGAATCAGCAGTATAGTGCCAAAACAAATACTGTAAAAACTGAATATCAGATGGGCTTTTTACCAATTCCGATGTATAAATGTACATTTTAATAAAGTCAATCAGAATGATAGTGCATTGTCTTCCGAAGTTTCCATGAATAATCTTTAAGCTAACTACTGTAATTCTTTAAAATTGCACTGCCATTGACTAACTTTGCCGCATGGCAGATGTGATACAATTGTTGTCCGATACTGTTGCCAATCAGATTGCAGCGGGCGAAGTTATTTTAAGACCTTCATCGGTTATTAAAGAACTGATGGAGAATGCTGTTGATGCAGGCGCAACACGCATTGATGTGAGTATTAACGATGGCGGAAAAAATCTGATACGGATAACGGACAATGGCTGTGGCATGAGCGAGACTGATGCACGTCTTTGTTTCGAGCGTTATGCAACATCCAAACTACGCAAGGCAGATGATTTATATGCCATCAGAACAATGGGCTTCAGAGGAGAAGCAATGGCATCTGTGGCTGCGGTCTGTCAGGTAGAATTAAAGACGAAAAGGGAAGCTGATGAAACCGGTACACGCATAGAAATTGAAGGCTCAGAGTTTAAACTTCAGGAGCCATGTGTGATGCAGTCAGGAACAATCATTACCGTAAAAAATATTTTCTTTAATGTTCCTGCAAGAAGAAATTTTCTGAAAGCAACCCCTGTAGAAGCGCGTCATGTCATGGATGAGTTTCTGAGAGTAGCTTTGCCCCGACCTGAAATTGGGTTTAGCCTTCAACATAATGGTATGGAAGTTTACAACCTGCCTGCAACACATCAGCGTCAGCGAATATGTCAGATTTTTGGAGCTGCTTATAATGAAAGATTGGTACCTGTTGAAGAGGACACAACCATTTTAAATATTAAAGGATTTGTAGGTAAGCCTGAGTTTGCAAAGAAGGTCAGAGGTGAACAGTATTTTTTTATCAACAAACGTTTTGTGAAAGATGCCTACTTGAATCATGCCGTCACAATTGCTTTCAATGAGTTGTTGCCTCAGGGTACTTTTGCATCGTACTTTTTGTTTTTTGAAGTTGACCCGTCACGTATTGATGTCAACATTCACCCAACTAAAACAGAAGTTAAACTTGAAGACGAAAAATCGGTTTACGCTATACTTCGTTCTTCAGTGAAACGCGCATTAGGCCGATTCAGCATTGCACCAACTTTAGACTTTAATCAGGAGCAGGCTTTTAATGTACCGCTCTCACAGCTCAACACAATTCCTGTACAACCACAGGTGAAAGTTAATACTAACTACAATCCATTTAAAAGTGTAGAGATAAATAAACCTACCCAACAACAGAATGGGCAATGGGAAAAACTTTATGAGATTGCAGGTTTGACCGATGTACAACAGACAAAACTACCAATAGCTCCTGTTGAAGAAAATAGCGCATCGGCATTTATGCAACTTTTTAACAGCTATATTGCAGTGGCCATGCAAGATGAATTATGGCTTATTGACCAGCAATTAGCACATGAGAAAATTGTGTTTGAAAAAACACTTTTGCAGATGAAAGGAACACCAACTGTTATGCAACAAAGTTTGTTTCCGCTACAGATTGAACTTGACAACAGACAAAATGCCACCATTTCATCACTACTTGAAGACCTCAACCATTCAGGATTTGATTTACAGCCATTTGGTCAGAATACTTTTGTGCTTAACGCTGTTCCCTCCTATCTGGAAACCGGAACTGAAAAGAAAATTATTGAAATGCTTATTGATGAGTTTATCAGTGGCGAAGCTTCTGCATACAATCCAATGGAACGTGTTGCCATAGCTATTGCGCGCAGTGCTTGTTTAAAAAGAGGTAAGGTTCTTTCCGCAAGAGAGATGTCTGTTCTTTTTAATGATTTGATGCAATGCGAAATGCCCTACTTTACCAAAAGCGGTAAGGCAATAATTTTTAAATTAGAAAAAAATGAAATTGACCGAAAGTTTGAGAAAGGTTAATTCCTATTTAAACCAAAGAAAATATCATCTGTTTAAAATGATTAAATACGGAAACCTATCTTCGCACCGTTTAACCATTGATTACCAAAATATGTAATCGTTTTTTATGCAGGAATTTCGACCTTCAAGTTTTAAACTATTACCTGATGTAATTAAAAATATTATGATCGTCAGTGCATTGGCATACTTTGCTGATCTGGCGCTCAATAAAATCGGGTTTGATCTTAATGCTTATGCCGGACTTTACTTGCCGGCCTCTGAAAATTTTCATTGGTGGCAGTACTTTTCTTACATGTTTTTGCATGGTAGCCTTACCCATATTTTTCTTAACATGTTTGCCTTCTGGATGTTTGGTGGCATCCTGGAAAATCTATGGGGGCCAAAACGGTTTCTGATTTTTTTCTTAGTAACAGGACTTGGTGCTGCATTAATACATACAGCCGTTGGATATTATGAATTGCATTCGTTACAGGCAAAGGCCGATGCGTTTTTTAACGCTCCGGGTGCCGATGCATTCAGTATTTTTATAAAAGATAATATCCCATATCAATATCTCAACGCTGATTATGCCATGGCTGTTGAAGGTATTAAATCAAACTGGTATGCACATGGCGACAGCCCAATGATTATTGAACAGGCCCGCCAGGCAATTGATGAATACATTCGTTTCAAAACCAATATACCGACAGTTGGTGCTTCCGGTGCCGTTTATGGTGTGCTCATGGCATTTGGAATTCTTTTCCCAAACACCTTAATCTATCTTTACTTTTTTATTCCCCTAAAAGCAAAATATTTAGTGCTCATTATTGGCGGCATAGAGTTGTATTCTGCATGGCAAAGCAATCCAACAGACAATGTTGCACATTTTGCACATCTTGGGGGTATGCTTTTCGGATATTTGTTACTTCGTTATTGGCAGAAAAATAACCGGTCACAACTTTTCTGAACATGCTGCACAATGTGAAAAGTAATTACAAATCACTCGATATGCTACAAAAGATTATTGTAGTTAATGCAATTATCTATTTGTTTGTAAATCTGGGTGATGTTTTGCTGCGACTTTTTAATTTTCCGGATGGCACCTTAAGCGGCTTTTTGACTGACTGGCTTGCTGTTCCTTCTTCTGTAAAGTCATTGCTTTATCGTCCGTGGACATTAATTACTTATAGTTTCTACCACGAAAACTTTCTTCACATTCTGTTTAATATGTTATGGCTGTTTTTTATGGGTCGTCTTTTTACAGAATATCTTGGTGAAAAGAAATTATTAACACTTTATCTTGTTGGCGGCTTATGTGGCTCTGTATTGTTTATTGTATTCTATAATTTGTTTCCACTATTCAGTCGCGAAGTTGACATTGCTGTTGCCTTAGGTGCTTCTGCAAGTGTTCTTGCCATAACTGTTGCCATTGCCACATTATTACCGGATTACGAAGTAGGACTTTTCCTGCCGCAGTGGCGGGTAAAGTTAAAATATATTGCCATTGCACTTTTTGTGATTGACCTTTTAAGTATTACAGGCAACAATGCAGGTGGAAACATTGCTCACATCGGTGGTGCCATCTTTGGCTTTATCTATATCAAACAATTAAAAAATGGTCGTGATTTAACAGGATGGCTTCAACGACTGATTGAGAGGATTACTCAAAAGAAAAAACCATCAATTAAAGTTGTTTATCGTAAAGACGCTTCTGATGAATCGTATCACAACAAAAAAGCAAACAATCAGGAAGCCATTGACAAAATTCTGGACAAAATCAGCCGTTCAGGATATGCAAGTCTCACTTACGAAGAAAGAGACATACTTTTTAAAGCAAGTAAAAATCAGGATTAATGCTCAAGTCTGCCCTTAACTTGTTGCTATGGGGAATAACCATAACCATAGCAATAGTAACTTTCATGGCTGTAGCAGCAGCTTATATTAGTCCTGCAAAAATTTGGTTCCTTGCACTATTCGGCTTGCTTTTTATTTACCTCTATCTGATTGCATTTATCTGGATGCTAACCTTATCATTCAGACATAGAAAAATGATGTTGATAATTTTAATTCCATTAATTGCAGGCTTACCGGCATTTGTAGCTCATTGGAATTTCACCTCGTCAAACAAAAATGCTACTGGAGAAAACACAATAAAAGTTCTTTCATTTAATGTGCGTGTGTTCGATCTTTACAACTGGACACACAATCTGGAAACAAGAAGTAACATTTTTAACTTTCTGAAAAAAAGTGATGCAGGCATTTACTGTTTTCAGGAATATTATACCAGCAAATTAGTGCCATTTAATAATACTGATTCCATAAAATCACTGTTAGGAATAGCCTACGTACACACATTACTACCCATAATTGAACGCGATTCTGACCAATGGGGAATTGCTACATTCAGTAAATATCCCATTCTGAATAAAGAAACTGTATTTACAGACAAAGAATCTGCCAACGGTTGTATTGCTACCGATTTACTGATTGGAAAAGACACAGTGAGAGTCTATAACATACACCTGCAGTCGGTGAGATTGGCAAAAAACGATTATATTTTTGTGAGTGAGTTCAACAATAAAGATAACACTCAGAAAATGAAAGGTTCGAGACAAATTGTTCAGCGTCTGAAAAAAGCATTTATAAAAAGAGCGCATCAGGTTGACAAAGTTACTGCTCATATTAGTGCTTGCCCATATAAAGTTATTGTTGCCGGTGATTTTAACGACACACCTGCTTCTTATGCCTACAACCAAATTAGTAATGGTCTGACGGATAGTTTTCTCAGCTGTGGGAAAGGACTGTCATCAACCTATGCAGGCATGTTTCCCGGACTTAGAATTGACTATATTTTACATAGTAAAGACATTAAATCCATAGACTATATTCGACCATTAGTGCATTTATCTGACCACTACCCTATTATTTCTACCCTAAATTTTTAATATTTTTATTTATGAATTTGTAGAATTTTTTTTTACTTTTGGAACAATTCTAATTTTTCATTTACATAACCAAGCTATTTTCACTAACTAAACTGATTAACTTTTTTCAATTATGCGAGTAAAAATTTCATTCACCCGCGACAATACTTCAAGTAACAGTATTCCATTGCATCATCAAAAACTAATTTACGATAGTTTAAAAACTGTTGTTCATGATGTAGGTGGCAATATGAAGCAACTAAATTTTTCTTCCCTAAAAGGAACCTCAAAAATTCAGAATGGATTTATGAAGTTTTTATCTTCTAAGATTACATTAGTGATATCAGGCAGCAATGATGAATTGATAACTAATATCAGCAACAGAATATTTGAGAAGAATTTTATGCCGATTGGCAGAATGAATCTATTGCCTAAAGGAAAAGAAGTTACTCCTGATCCGGAGTTCACTACACAAATGCGATATCTCTGCATTTCTCCTTTGGTACTTTTTGATCCGATTAAAGATGCAGCACGAAGCATCGAGCAGATTGATCCAACATCACATAACTTTTCCGACATCCTATTTAACACAACTCTTGATGCCATGGAAAAGTCAGGTGTGCCGGAAGCTACTATAAGTTCCTATGCAGAATTTGATGTGCAACCCGATGCTGAGTATATGCAAAAAGCTGCAGCGGCAAACAAAAAATTTGCACGTGTTTACAGAAGTGCTGAAGGCAAGAATATGATTGGGTATTTAGTTCCTTTTACGCTACATGCACATCCTGATGTCCACCGTTATGTTTGGCATAATGGAATTGGAGTGATGACTCATGAAGGCTATGGCATGCTTGATTTGGTAAAGTAATTAGCTGAAAACATTTTTATTTATAATTTTAGTCAGGAATATTATTGCTGATTTTATGTTGCTTTGATAAAAAAATATTTCATAATTATTCTTGCAGTTTTCGTTGTAGTAGCTGGCGGAATTATGCTACTTCGCGAGTCAATTGTACGTAATAAAGTAAATTCTTTTTGTACTTCATTCCATACTAAAACCGGTGGCAATATCAACATCGGAAAAATTCAATTCAAGGGGCTTCGAGTAATTGAAATCGAAAACATCAGTTTGGTTTCACCTCTAAATGACACATTGTTATATACCGATACTTTTGTAGTGCAGCTTTCATTATTGAAATTAATTCGCCTGAAAAATCCTGTTTCTAATTTTTCGGCTCATGGCATTAAAATTAAAATTGCATCAGGTGATTCAATAAGCAACTACTCCTTTCTTTTCAGAAAATCTAAGACTGAAAATACAGAAACATCAACAGCACAAAGTACACAGGCATCAAAAGTGTTTACACTTTGGAATAAGTTAACAGACCTGTCCGACCTAAGCTTTGATCTGGAGCGATGCAAAATTACTATCATCAGAAATAAAGAAACAAGAAACTTTTATTTTCCTGAAATCATTAACCACAGAGGAAATTGCCGTTTTATAGCTTACAGCAACGATCATTTACAAACAGAAAAATGGCAGGCTGGTTTTAAGATTGATGATGATAAAAACGAATTGTCATTAACGATTAAAAAACTGACAGGAGAAAACTGGCTCCCATTCTTTGATGTTGACAACAAACCTAAGATTGCCTATACAGCTATCACTTTACAAATAAAACAACCATCAAGAAAGGATACAATATTTCAGGTTCATGCAGAACTTGATAGTCTGCGTGTAAATTATTGGCGTATTGCCAAAGACGATGTTGATTTTAACAAACTTTCGTTTTCAGGAATTTGCTCTTTCAATAACCAACAAATCGAAACCGATAGTACGGCAAACATCACCATCAATAAAATCCATTTTAAAACAAAGGCTGCATACGACAGAAAACAACCTCATCGCTATGCCCTTTCTTTAGCATTTGATGAAAGTGCAGCCGACTTCTTTGAATCTCTTCCCAAAGGAATTTTCTATCACTTTAAAGATTTCAAAGCTAAAGGCAGGTTGAAATTCGATTTGAATTTTGCGCTTGATATGTCAGCACCCGATTCACTGATATTCAATTCTGGCTTAACAGGCAATCAGTTGACAATAGAAAAATATGGAGATGAAAATTTTTCTCGCATCAATAACACCTTTCTATTTGATGCTTATGATGGCGACAAACTTCAGAGAAGTTTTCTAATTGGTCCTGAGAATAGCGATTTTACTCCTCTGAATGAAATCTGTCACTATTTGCAATATGCTGTACTCACTTCAGAAGACCCTTCTTTTTTCTATCATCGTGGTTTTATTCCTGATGCTTTTAAAGAAAGTATGATTGAGAACATTAAAGCAAAAAGGTTTGTTCGCGGTGGTAGCACCATCAGTATGCAACTGGTAAAAAATGTTTTCTTGTCACGTGAAAAAACAATTTCGCGTAAGTTGCAGGAGATGCTTATTGTTTGGTTAATAGAAAACAAAGGATTGGTGAGCAAAGAGCGTATGTTTGAAATATATCTTAATGCCATTGAATGGGGCCCCGGCATTTATGGAATAAAAGAAGCATCACAATTCTATTTCAGTAAACTTCCATCGCAACTCAATCTTGCAGAGAGTATTTTTCTTGCATCAATAATCCCCCGACCCAAATACTATCGTTATTCATTTGATGAACAAGGTAACTTAAAACCTTATCTTGCCTCCTACTATAAAATTGTGAGCAATAGAATGCTTTCCAAAACATGGATTTCGCCAATAGATACTTTCAATCTTCAGCCTCAGGTAAAACTTAAAGGGCCGGCATTGAAAATAGTAATGCCTGCTGATAGCACTATCACCGATTCGCTTCAATGGAATCAGTCAAATGAATTGTTTTAAAAACGTCTAAAGATACTTTGTAATTTCAGGACTTGTGGGCAAAACACTGGAGCGAAAACGATGAATTAATTTTCCGTTTTCATCAATTAAAAATTTTTCAAAGTTCCATTTTATGCCACCGGTAAAATCTGCATTAGGTTGTGCTATAAGCCAGCGGAAAAGCGGATGCATATCTCTGCCTTTAACAGATACTTTTGCAGCCATAGGAAAAGTTACATCATAATTTTTCTTACAGAACTCGGCAATTTCGTTATTACTTCCTGGCTCCTGCCAAAGGAAATTATTTGCGGGAAATCCAACAATAACCAATTTGTCCTTGTATTTTTCAAACAGTTTTTCCAAATCACTGTATTGTGGCGTGTAACCACATTTAGATGCTGTATTAACAATCAGAATTTTCTTCCCTTTAAATTGAGAGAAGTCAATCTGTCCACCTGAAAGCCCATCTACTTTAAACTCATAAATTGAAGTGGCGGTTGAAGCAGGACCAAAAAGAAATGCAAACATAATCAGCAATAGTTTCATTGTATTGTAATTAACAGATGTAAAACAAACTCTTTTAAAAAAAGTTTAACAGAGTGTTCCATATAAATCAAATGCCTCGGCAGAAGTAATTTTTATATTGGCAAAATCACCAACACGCACATAATTTTCCTTAGCATCTACTAAAACTTCATTATCTACCTCCGGTGAATCGTATTCTGTTCTGCCAATAAAATAGTTTCCTTCTTTCCTGTCAAAAAGCGTCTTGAAAATTTTTCCAACTTTTTTCTGGTTGATATTGTCAGAAATATTCTGTTGAACCTGCATCAACTCATCTAATCTGCGTTGCTTGGTTGTTTCATCAACATCATCATTCAATGTGTAAGCATGCGTGTTTTCCTCGTGTGAATAGGTAAAAACGCCTACTCTCTCAAATTGCATTTCTTCAAGAAAACGAATTAAAGTTTCATGATCCTGCTCGGATTCTCCGGGATAGCCCGAAATAAATGTTGTTCGAATGGCAATATTTGGTATTTTATTACGTACTGTGTCTAACAATGCAATTGTTTTATCTCTTGTAATTCCTCTGCGCATACTCTTTAACATGTTGTCACTTGCATGTTGAAGCGGAATATCTAAATACTTGCAAATTTTGTTTTCTCTTTGCATTACATCAAGCACATCAATTGGAAACCCTGAAGGAAAAGCATAGTGCAGGCGAATCCACTCAATACCATCAACCGTGCATAACTGCTCCATCAGGCTTGCAAGTTTTCTTTCTTTATATAGGTCTAAACCATAAAAGGTAGAGTCTTGCGCTATCAGCAATAACTCTTTTGTTCCTTTTGCTGCCAACTGTTTTGCCTCCTGAACCAGTTCATTAATAGGTTTTGAAATGTGATTGCCACGCATAAGCGGAATTGCACAAAACGAACATGGACGGTCGCAACCCTCAGAAATTTTCATGTAGGCAAAATGACGTGGTGTTGTCACCAACCGTTCGCCAATTAATTCATGTTTATAATCTGCTCCTAAAGTTTTTAGCAGTAATGGTAAATCTCGCGTACCAAAAATGTTGTCAATTCCTTTAATCTCTTTCTCTAAATCGGGTTTGTATCTTTCAGAAAGACATCCGGTAACAATCAATTTTTCAATTTTCCCCTTTTCCTTCTCTTTGGCGTAATGTAGAATTGTATCTATTGACTCTTGTTTTGCATTATCAATAAATCCACAGGTATTTATAATTACAATTTCTGATTGTCGTTTCGATTCATGTTCAACCTCTATTTCATTTGCACGTAACTGACCCATTAATAATTCGGAATCAACTACGTTTTTGCTGCATCCCAGAGTGACAACGTTAACTTTTAACTGTTTGGAGGTTTTTGTTCTCATGCTTTAAAAAGTTTTTTTAAAATCAGTTTCCATATAATTGATTTTAACAACATCATCATTAATCAGTGTATTGAGAAAATCTATTAACCTGGCATAGCTTTTAACATAGGCATTTGAAGCTTTACTGAAATATTGCTTCAACCCTGTTCTAATTTCAAGCTCAATTACTCTCGGAAAATGATCGGATGATATATAACCGAAGTTTACATAATCATCAAAGTATTCCTTCTGTAATGAGTCAACAGGGAAATCTTTCAAAAAATTTCTGATTGCCTTCTTTTGCTTTGATTTCAATTTCTTTGCTATATATACTACACGCGATTTTCCGTAATCAGAAACCCCACTGATTTTCATACTATCATCCTTCAATAAATATTCATAAGAGGTAAACTGCAGGTTTCTGTTATCTGAAACTTTTAAACGAAAAGATTTATCAATACGCTGTGCCTGAATGCTCATACTGAACAAAACAAATACAGCAAGTAAAATTTTAAAGGGAGAGAGCATGAAATAATGATATTGAGTTATTTATAATGGCGCAAAGTTATCAATTCTGTACTTGTGTAGCAATGACAATACCATTACACATAATACATCATGAAAATTGCGTAAAATAAAAAAAGGATTGAAAAATCCTACTCCAAAAAAAAATATTTTTTTTAACTACTTCGTATAATTAGGTTCATTACTTTTAGCATTCAATTTTGAGAACCTTTACCAGTATGTCTTTCCGAAATATTTTACTTGTTGCTGCAATTGTATTTTCATCATGCAAACAAAGTGCACACTTAGTAAAAACAGAAACTACTACCTACCCTCTTAATAAACCCGGCTACACTGAAGTTGACTCCTCAATCTTAAACTCTTACTCAACATACAAACACACCATTGACTCCATAATGGATCGTGTGATTATTGTGAGTGAAATGAGCATGCAGAAAAAAACTCCTGAAGGTTTGCTTGGCAATTTCACTGCTGATGCAGCTTTAAAACAAGTGGAAAACAATTTTCATTCTAAAGATTTTTCTAAAATAGATTTCTGCTTTTTGAATAATGGCGGTTTGCGTGCAGCATTGCCAAAAGGAGATATTACTATTGGCAACATCTACTCTTTAATGCCTTTTGAAAATGAAATGGTATTGCTGACATTAAATGGAGCAACAACTTTAAAGTTAATCAATTTTATTGCAGCTAAAGGTGGCATGCCTGTTTCTGGTTTAACAATGCACATTCAGGATTCAAAGGTAACGGAAGCTAAAATTCAAGGAATGCCTTTCGATAGTACAAAAAGTTATGTTGTTGCTACATCAGATTATCTTGCCAATGGTGGTGACAATCTGTCTTTTTTAGTTGATGCTGAAAAGAAAATTGTTACCGGATTAAAACTTCGTGACCTGCTTATTCAATATCTTGAAGAAAAAAATAAAAAAGGAGAAAAACTATCTGCTAAAATTGAAGGGAGGATTATTTATGACAAATAGAAGAGACTTCTTAAGAACATTTGCAGTGGGTGCTGCCGGACTCAGTCTCACCGGATTACCACTTGAGGTATTGGCCAAAAGAAAGGTTACTAAGTTAACTATACTTCATACTAACGATGTTCACAGCCACATAGATCCATTTCCTGCTAACGATCCAAAATATCCGGGTCTTGGTGGAGTTGCGCAACGTGCCGCTATTATTAATGATATCAGAAATAAAGAACGTAATGTACTACTTCTTGATGCCGGTGATATTTTTCAGGGCACACCATACTTTAATTTATTTGGTGGTGAAGTAGAATTAAAACTGATGTCGCAACTTGGATATGATGCCGGCACCATTGGCAATCACGACTTTGACAATGGTGTTGATGGACTATCAAGTCAGTTGAAACATGCCAATTTCCCTCTGATAATTTGTAATTACGATTTCAAAGGCACTTCGATGGAAGGTAAAACAATACCCTATAAAATTTTCGAAAAAGAAGATGTGCGTATTGGAGTATTTGGTCTTGGTATTGAACTGGAAGGATTGGTTGACAAGAAAATGTATGGTGAAACAAAATATCTTGACCCTTTGGAGAAAGCAGCAGAAACAGCACATCATTTAAAGTTTAATGAAAAGTGTGATTTAATTATTTGTCTCTCACATTTGGGTTATAGGTATCCAAATAAAAAGGTAAGTGATGATGTTTTGGCTAAGAAATCACTCAATATAGATTTAATAATTGGTGGTCATACACATACATTCATAGACAAACCATTCGTGTATAAAAATCGCGACAATAAAGATGTTTTAGTGGCACAGGTAGGTTGGGCCGGAATAAAATTAGGCAGAATAGATTTTTTTGTTGATAAAAAAATGCGTAAATTGACAGCCGATAGTACCACGTTAAAAGTTTTGAATTATGCAAGAGCAATTTAATTTTTTTTTCAAGAATATTCAAAGCATATTTGCACCTCGATTAAAAAACGAGAACCACCAAAAAATAATTTTTGAATTTTATCTTACAATTGAAAATTTACTTCTATCTTTAAAAACCAAATTTTACCTCAAACCAATACTTAACTTTTAAAATTACAATTAGTGTTGAAACAGACAGAGAAAAATGTTGAAAAAGTGTGGGAAAATTGTTTGAAGCTTATACGCGACAATGTAAGCCCACAAAATTTTAAAACATGGTTTGAACCCATCAAACCGGTTAAACTAGAAAAGCATGTACTGACCATTGAAGTACCCAGCCAGTTTGTTTATGAATGGCTCGAAGAGCATTATATACAACTGTTGCGCAAGAGTATTAAAAAAGAATTAGGTGCTGAAGGTCGTTTGGAGTACTCTATTCTGATGGAGAATAACATGAACAGCTCAAAACCTTATGCAGTGAAGATTCCTGCTAAAGGAACAGGCAACTTAAAGAATCCACAGGTAGCAATGCCGGTTAGCTTAAACACGGCTATAAAAAATCCATTCATTGTTCCTGGATTAAAAAAGATTGATGTTGACTCACAGCTGAATCCTAACTATTCTTTCGACAACTTTATTGAAGGAGATTGCAACCGTCTTGCACGCTCTGCAGGTTATGCCGTTGCCAACAAACCCGGTGGTACTTCTTTTAATCCATTATTATTATATGGTGGAACCGGATTAGGAAAAACACATCTTGCTCATGCCATCGGTATTGAGATAAAAAATAATTTCCAGAATAAGACTGTGCTTTATGTTCCTGCCGACAGGTTTATGAATCAGTTTGTTGATGCAGTTAAAAACAATTCACCAAACGACTTTGTACATTTTTATCAAATGATGGATGTTTTAATTATTGACGACATTCATTTCCTTGCCGGTAAAGAAAGAACACAGGATGTTTTCTTCCACATCTTTAATCACCTACATCAAAATAACAAACAAATAATTCTTACTTCTGATAAAGCACCTGTTGACTTACAGGGAATAGAACAACGTTTATTATCACGCTTTAAATGGGGTTTGTCTGCTGATTTGCAGACTCCTGATTTAGAAACACGCATTGCCATCCTGAAAAGGAAAATGTATAATGACGGAATTGAATTGCCTACTGAAATTGTTGAATATATAGCTTATAGTATTACAACAAACATCAGAGAGCTTGAAGGTGCACTCATCTCTATCATTGCCCAGACATCATTAAATAAAAAGCCTATCACTCTTGAACTTGCCAAGCAAATGATTGATAAGTTTGTGAAAAATACTGTACATGAAATATCTATTGACTATATTCAAAAAATAGTTTGTGATTATTTTGAATTGCCTTTAGAAACATTAAAATCAAAAACGCGCAAACGTGAAGTTGTTCAGGCACGTCAGTTAGCAATGTATTTTTCTAAGAGTCTGACAAAATCATCGCTTTCAGCAATTGGCGCACATTGTGGTGGCAAAGACCATGCAACCGTTTTGCATGCATGCCGCACAGTGAACAATCTGATGGAAACCGATAAAAAATTCAAAGGCTATATCAGCGATCTGCAAAAGCGAATAAATCTTAATCACAAAAATTAAGGTGAAAATTCTGATGGTTTGCCTAGGCAACATCTGCCGCTCACCACTTGCCGAAGGCATAATGCAACATAAGCTAAATCAGGCAGGCATTGCTGCACATGTTGATTCGGCAGGTCTGATAAACTATCACTCCGGGGAATTACCCGATAAACGTTCAATAGCCGTTGCCGCCAAATATGGTATTGACCTTACAGCTCAAAGGGCACGTAGTTTTACCAAAGATGACATTAAAAATTTTGATTACATCTTTGCAATGGATAACAACAACTACGAAAACCTGATGGAATATGCCAATGATGCAACAGAGGCAAAACGCATTCATCTAATTTTAGACTATGCAGGGTTAGGCAAAAAAATTGTTCCCGATCCCTACTATGGCGATCAAAGTGATTTTGAGCATGTATTTAGCTTACTTGATGATGCCTGCCAGCGCATTTTGAAAAAGTTTGCACATGCTCAATCCGAAGTTGTCTGATATAAAAACAAAAGGAGTTTTATACCTTATTCCAACTGCAATTGGCAGTATGCCGGCAATAGATTACCTGCCACAAACTGTCATTGAAACTATTCATTCATTAGATGAGTTTATAGTGGAGAATTCAAAATCAGCAAGACAATTTCTTAAATATATCAATATCCCAACACCACAGCAACAACTCATCATTCATGAACTTAACAAGCATGAAGGCAATGTTTTTGAAACAACTTTTTTCAGCAATCTGCTCTCCGGAAAAAATGTTGGTCTGTTGAGCGAAGCAGGCTGCCCTGCTGTTGCTGATCCGGGTGCATTAATTGTTGCAGAAGCACATAAACTACAAATAAAGGTAGTCCCACTGACTGGACCCTCATCCATACTTTTAGCACTAATGGCTTCAGGACTCAATGGGCAACAGTTTGCATTTAATGGCTATCTTCCTAAGGAAAAAACAGAGCGTAATGCTGCAATTAAAAAAGCGGAGAAAGATTCTGCACAACGCAGACAAACACAAATTTTTATTGAAACACCCTATCGCAACAATGCCCTGTTTGATGATTTGCTAAATAATCTGCAACCTTCTACCCGACTTTGCATTGCCTCAGCACTACAATGTGAAAATGAAATGATTAAAACACAAAGAGTTTCTGAATGGAAAAAACAACGACAGGAGTTGAACAAACACCCTGTAGTTTGGTTATTTTTGGCTTAATACATTTAGAATGGTTGCGCTGCTGAACTTTCTACTCATTACCATAATCTCATGCTTGGTAGTATCGTTGATTTTACTCATGGTAAGCCCACGCATTCCATTGTTTATTAGTTACCTTGCCATTGCCCTGCACATTCTTTCCATTGCACTGTATTTGATTTATCGAAATTCAATACACGAGGAAAGAGTTGTCATGCTTTTTGCTTTAATTATATGTAGTGGCATCATACCGTTTACGCTCATTGTCAGACGAAATTTTCCAATCATATTAAAAATATACTTTGGAATTTTTATGCTGAGTTTGCCGTTGTTTATAATTGCTCCATCTAGAATGCTCACTATTCTGAGTATGGGGTATCTGAACACAGAAAATGCACATGAAATGCTTCTTGATAAGAACTACTACCTCTTGAAAGAACAGGGATTGATTAAACAAAACGATAATGAAGCTACCTACAAAGTTGTTAAAAGAATGGGCATCTTTAATAAAACTCTTGCACGTAATATTTTTATTGGTTTTAGGCCGGATTCAGCAAAAATTTTATTTTTAGACGAAAAATCGGAAATTCGCCTCCGTGCTTTTAAATACAATAAAACAGAAATTGATAGCTTAGATATAACAACAAAAACTGTATCATCTCGCGACACCATTTTAAAAATTATTAAAACTCAACATAAATGACACGACTCTTTTTATCAGTATTTGCAATAATTTCAGTACTGACAGCATCTGCTCAACAAATGTCAACAGATATCTTTCTGACAAGTTTTGGCATGAACCGCGAAGGACAATATTTTTTTACTGCTCCGCAAAACATTACACATCGTCCGGGCTACGACAATCAACCTTCGTTTTCTCAAGACGGCAGTAAAGTTTATTATGTAGCCTATTACGACACTTTACAGAGTGATATTTTTGTTTATAACCTTGAAGACAGCTCCAACACAAGACTGACAGAAACGCCTGAAAGTGAATTTTCACCACGGGTGACGGCTGATGATTTAGGATTTACTGTTGTGAGAGTTGATGCAGATAAAGGTCAGCGTTTGTACAAAATACTAATGGATGGAACAAATGAATTTCAACTGCTTGGTGTATCTGATTCTGTTGCCTATTACTGTATTGCCAATGACAGTACCTATGCTGTAGCCGACTTAAACAACAATGTCATGGAATTAAATATTTACGAAATGCCCGGTGAACAATTTATTCCACTGGCAAAAAATATTGGCCGCTGTATTGCAGTAATTCCTGATGGTGATAATGAAATAAGTTATGTTGACAAAGCAGACACCAATGGTTATATGCTGATGTCATTTTCAATAAACTCAGGATTAATTGGAAGTGTATGTCAACTTAAAAAAGGTGTTGAAGATTATGTGTGGACAAAAGATGGTAAACTGCTTATCGGCTACGAAGGCAAATTGATGATGTTTGACCGCAGTAAGCCTGAGAACGGGTGGACAGAACTTGCAGACTTCAGTAAGTCTGTTGGGAATTTTTACAGAATTGCAATCAGTCAACAAGGAACTCAACTGGCATTGGTTGCCTACACCAAGGAAGATAAGAAACAAGATGCCACCAAAGATGATACCGGCAAAAAAGATGAAAAGAAAAAACGTAAAAAGAAGAAAGATGAATAAAGCCGAATTTGTTATTGAACGCCTGTAGCATTGTGTTCAACTCTCTTTTAAGCATCAGATTTACGAATTAAATTGCTATGACAAGAACAAACCTTCCCACATGAAAACTGATTTTATCATAGTCGGAAATGGTTTAGCCGGAAGTTTACTTGCTTGGAATCTTTTACAGTTTGAAAAAAAAGTTGTAATTATTGATGAGTTCAATAACACCGCTGCATCACAGGTTTCAGCAGGAATTTTTTTACCGATTACAGGTAGGCGCATTGTAAGAACGTGGATGGCTGACGAACTACTTGCTGAAGTAAAAACACTTTTTACAGAGTTAGGAAAATTAAATGGCGAAACATATTTACATGAAATGCCTGTAGTTGAAATTCCTGCTTCCGTTAAAGAATGGAATGAATGGCAACAGCGTGCATCAAGCCCAGACATCAGCAAATACATCAGTCGTTTTTTAGAACCTAATGCCATTGAATCTATTAATTGTCCATACGGTGCAATTGAATTAAAAAACAGTGGTTATCTAAACATTTCTAAATGTGTTAATTTTTTAAGGAAATTATATTTGGATAAGGAAATATTAATTGAAGAAAAATTCAACTTTGCTAATTTACAGTATTCCGATAAAATAAATTATAAAGATGTTAAGGCCGATAAAATAATTTTCTGTGAAGGTGCAGAAGGTGTTAACAATCCATTTTTTAATTATCTGCCATTTCAATTATCCAAAGGAGAAATACTGACCATAAGTTGTAATACACTTTCAGAAAAACAGATTTTAAATCATGGTATTTTTATTCTGCCAATAGGCAATCAGTTATTCAGAGTGGGATCAACCTACGAATGGAATGATTTAACAACAAACACAACAGAAAGTGCCAGAAATAATCTAAATGAAAAATTGCAGGCAGTATTAAAAACAGATTTTGAAATTATTGAGCATAAAGCCGGCATCAGACCAAGTGTAAAAGAAAGAAGACCTTTTATCGGTATGCATCCAAAGCATAAAAACATTGGAATTTTTAATGGACTAGGCACTAAAGGAGTAATGCTTGCACCTTATTTTTCAAAACATTTTGCCTGGCATCTGGCACATGAAAAACCGCTAATGGCAGATGTGGATATCGCTCGTTTTTCTTAAACTATTTTTCTTTCTTACGTCTTTCTATTTCCTGTGTAATCATACTTAGTTCGCGCCCCATCTGACCACTCATGCTGGTATTTTCAGCAGCACGTCTGAATAAGTAGGGCAACACGGACACTACAGGCCCATAAGGCACGTACTTACAAACACAGTAACCTGCATTGGCTAGATTAAAACTGATGTGATCACTCATACCTAACAGCTGTGAAAACCAAATACGTTCATCAGAATTTGCAATGCCCTTCTCTTCCATAAGTTTTGCAAGTAAGGCACTGCTTTCTTCATTGTGAGTACCTGCACAAACAGCAACCATGTCTATATTTTCAATACACAATTTGATAGCTTCATTGTAGTCTTTATCACATGCTGCTTTATCAGGTTGTATTGGTGAAGGATAACCATTCAGTGCAGCACGTTCTCTTTCTTTTTCCATATAGGCACCACGCACTAACTTATATCCAATTTTGTAATTACCTGAACGGGCTTTAGCAATATTTTCTTTCATAAATGCAACCCTGTCATGACGATAAAGCTGAACTGTATTGAAAATAAGCGTTTTCTCTTTGTTGTATTTCAACATCATGTCATCAACCATCTGATCAATGGCATCCTGAATCCATGTTTCTTCTGCATCAATAAACAAACGCACATTATTCTCTGCTGCTGTCTTACAAATTGATTCAACTCTGGCTTTTAATCTTTGGAATTCTGCATCTTCAGCTCCTGTAAGCAGTACCTTACTGCTGACACGCTCTAACAAATCCATTCTGCCAACACCGGTAACCTTAAACACAGAGAAAGGAATATTTTTCTTTCCGCTTGCATGTTTTACGGTTTTAATAATCTCTGCACAGCTATGATCAAAATCAGATTCATTGTGATGTCCTTCTACAGAATAATCCAATATAGAACCTACTCCATATTTTCCAAGATTATTTATTGTTTCTGTGCATTGTTCAATGGTTTCTCCTCCGCAAAAATGTTTGTAAATGGTAGCCCTGATTAATGGTTTTATGGGCAAACCCATTTTCAAAACTGCATTGGTGAATCCCGGACCAATTTTTACCAGAAAATTAATATTGATGAGCCTGAATAACCAATAGGCTCTTTTAAGATCTGCATCGCTCTTATAAGCAAATGCAACCTTCAGATTGTTGAATGATACGGATGGCATATTAAAAATTCTTTGCCAAAGATAATTGAATTAAAATATCCGTAAATCTAATTTCTGCAAGAGGTAAATATGATATTAATCAACAGTTTAACATTTTGTTTTAACCATACCTTAACCAATCTGTCAAACTCTGTTTATGGGCATGGAAAGCTATTTGTGATAAAAGCTAAATACACTTTTTGAAATAAAGGTAGAATAATATCACTCCATCAGCTCTTTCAATTTCCTTTCCAACTCATCTGGCGAAAGGTTTGAATAAAACTGTCCACCGGCAGCAATAGAAATCTGCCCGTTTTCTTCCGATACTACCAAGGCTATTGCATCACTCTGTTCTGTAATACCTAAAGCTGCTCTGTGACGCATTCCGTAATGTGCAGGGACATCTAAACTTTCAGTGACAGGCAAAACACAGCGTGCAGCACGAATTCTGTTGCCACTTATTATAACAGCACCATCATGCAATGGGCTATTTTTAAAGAATATACTCTCTAAAAGTCGTTTGGAAACTTCGGCTTCCATAAAATCACCGGTACCTTCAAACAAATTCAAATCGGTTTTTCTGGTAACAACTATCAGAGCTCCCGTTTTTGTTTTCGACATGGAAACGCAGGCACGAACAATGGGCATGACACTTAATTCAACCGGTTGTTGTAGTTTGAAATTTCCATGTAAAAGATTCTTAAAAAAATCGCCACGGGTAAAAATAGTATTGGAGCCTACAAAAATTAAAAACCTGCGGAGCTCTTGCTGAAAAACAATGATAAGTGCTATGACACCAACTCCGATAAATTGTCCGAACAATGCACCAAGCAATTGCATGTCGAGTACTTTCACAAAAAGCCACCACAGAAAATAGATGGTAAGAATGCCGATAAGAATATTCATAGCAACACCACCTTTCAGCAAACGGTAAAGCTTATACAACACCCATGCTACAATTAATACATCAATTATATCGAGCAGCCTTACTGTTAAAAATCCTATGTGAAACAACTCCATACCTGTGGCTATGATTACAAATAACAGAAGTTTATTTCAACATTACTGTTGTTTCATGATTTTTTTCGCACAATGTTGTTGACATTACATTTTAAGCTGCTAATAAATACTTTGAAAAAAAGAAAACAACTAAGTTTGCAATGCTCTTAATCGCTGTAGCAATGGCGGATGCGAGTAATAAAAGAAAACATACATGGGATGCGGAGTAAGGTTTGACAAACTATCTGAACTGAGTTTTTTTAATGCACTTGCCAATGCTTCTGCACTGAATGTTACTCTTGCAAAATTATCAGCTTCAAACTCATTCTTTCTGGAATAAATATTCATAAGGATTCCTGTAATAAGTGATAAAGGTGAATACAATAAAGTAAATGCAATTAGACTTATAGACAGACTATACTCTGTTCCACCCAAAGCTAATGAAAACCATTCATTATTGATAAATACAGAGAGCAACCACAACATTAAAGCAGTTTGAAGTATTGAAAATATCATTGAAAACAGAGTATGTTTTTTCTTGTAATGTCCCACTTCATGAGCCAGTACAGCAACCAACTCATCTTTCGAATAATTATTTACCAAGGTGCCAAAAAGAACAATCTTTTTCTTTCCGCCTAATCCACTGAAAAATGCATTTGCCTTTGATGAGCGTCTGCTTCCATCCATCACATAGAGGTTAGCAACTTCAAATTTATTTTCATGACAGTAGTTCTCAATTGCAGTTCGCACTTCGCCAGCAGCCAAAGGAGTAAGTTTATTGAACAATGGAAGAATTAACGAAGTGTAAAACATATTCAGCACCACCATAAATATTGCAAAAACTGCAAGCATGTAAATCCAAAAATCACTTCCCGTGTATTGATAAAATAAAACAAATAAGGCCAACAAACTTCCGCCTAATGCTCCTGCAAGAAAATATCCTTTAATTCTGTCAGAAATAAAAACAGCAAGTGTTGTTTTATTAAACCCATAACGTGCCTCAATTCTAAAGGTAGAATAAAGTGAAAATGGAATACTTAACAAATCACTGAACAATGCAAAAGTTCCAAAAAACAGCAAGGTGGACCATAATAAATCTGTAGTGATGCTATGCACCCAACCATCAAGCCAGCCATATCCACCAAGAATCAGAAAAAAGAAAGAAATGATAAACATTACAGTTTCACTAATCATTCCAAAGCGACTTTTCTCCCGCTCATATTGTTGTGATTTTTTATACCGCTCTTCGTCATAATATTGTTTTAGCTCATCCGGCTGCGTTTCTGATAAGTTAAGTAAATTTAAAATAGACAAACTCATACTCAACAGATAATTCAATACAAGTATTGATGCAATTATCCATAACAATAGTTCTTTTAATTCCATGCTTTATTTTTAAATTTATATCCTATTCCCCATTCTATAAAATCGGCTCTTGCAATATGTGTTTTTAAGTTGATGCAAGCAAACAACCCATCATAAAAACAATAACGCATCCCCAATCTGTTATAAAACAAACCATCTTTTTTCCATGCATTTTTTGCATAAACACCCATTTGCAGCACAACAGAAAAATCTGAAAAAATTATTTCATACGCACCTGCAACACCTCCACGAAAATTTGAAATTGAACCTTGCGTTTTCATGTCTTCATACTCAAGTCGGTAATTAATTGTCGGGTCGTAGAACATATCTACACTTATGCCTGCTGCTGATTTAGGACTGTACTGTCTTAAGAATGCAGGAGAAAGTGTCCATGCATACCAGGTGCGCCCTGCAAGTGGATAAACCTGTTTGAAAGCCCATGCACTAAAAATTGTGAAGCGATTTCTTTTTTCAAAATTTACCGGCTCATGGCTGATAATTTTTTTTGACTCACCAAAACTATGGCTGTAATGTAGTTGTGCCGAAATTAAATTAATTCCTAAGTTGGGCATTGCTGCACTTCCATTTGAAAAATGCGTCAGCCCTATGGCAGGAACAATCCTATCACGCTTCGTTAGCCAAAACTCTGAGTGAAAGTTAAATGCTATGACAGCATTGAGATGTGACCCGATGGCCACATTCTGATAATTTTTATTTCTGTCATAAGGCTTGGTAATATATCCTAATCCCCATCCGAACTGAAAATGTAAAAATGGCTTCTGTGACTTACCTAAAGGAATGTCAATATAAGGATAAACGGTATGCCCATAGCCTAACTGTTCTTTATTTCCTAATCCGAAAAAGCCATATTTAATTCCTGTTTCAGGAAAATGAAAGTGCTGATGCCATGACCGTTTGCCGTCTGCCTGATGTGACAATGTAATCATCATACCACCAAGGTGGTTATGTTGCAGTGGTTGTACTGAAGGCCGGTGAGCCATGACAAAACCATAATGCCCCTCTGCACCCAACATCCAGGAACCGTGTGTGACCTGTTGTCCATGCAGCGTAAGTGTAAGCATAAATAAAAATAGTGTGGACAGAAAACTAATGCCTGCTTTATGAATCATACCTTTGCAAAGAAAATGCTTTTAGCAATGGAAGAAAAATTAAATGCCTTTAAAAGAATTTGTACAATCATGGACGAGCTTCGTACGCAATGTCCATGGGATAAAAAGCAAACCATAGAATCGTTGCGCCATCTCACTATTGAAGAGGTTTATGAGTTGAGTGATGCCATCTTAGACAACAATTTAGAAGAGGTTAAAAAAGAATTGGGCGACATTATGTTACATTTAATTTTTTATTCGCGCATTGCAGAAGAAAAAAACTTGTTTAACATTGCTGATGTAATTAATACAGAATGTGAAAAATTAATTTCGCGTCATCCACATATTTATCCTGCTGCTGATGGACAAAAAATTGCTGTTGCCGATGAAGAAGAAGTAAAACGTAACTGGGAAAAATTGAAAATGAAAGAAGGTAAACAATCTGTATTGGAAGGTGTGCCTCGTTCATTACCCAG
>ERZ795047.281-NODE-281-length-65650-cov-6.609681_pt1 | contig 65650 bp, 55 predicted proteins | sample MGYA00375131_ERZ795047 | MGnify/ENA primary metagenome ERZ795047 (study PRJEB30176, sample SAMN05720228) | activated sludge metagenome | isolation source: Anaerobic digester | place: Japan | collected 2015-05-20 ... | reverse complement strand
CTGCTATTTGATGATAAGTATCACCATCTTTGAACGAAAAGGCGAACTTTGTTCCGTCGGGCGACCAAAGTACAATCCCCAAATGGCTGGTCTGGTTCAAAAGACCGGGCATTTCCAACTGCTTGACAGCACAGGATGCCACATCATAAAGATGAATCTTGCCACCCAGGCCAAACGCCAGCGTGGTACCTAAAGGAGAACACGAAATGCCTGTTATCTGGTCTGTAGCTCGGTAGATCAGACTGGGTTCGCTAATGGGTGAGACACCCATCTTGTATATCGCGTCGTCCATAACGAAAAACATCTCCGAGGTTTTTGGCAACCACTCCAGATCGGACACTCCCTTTTGAGCTGAGGTGAGCTTCTGAGGAAGGGACACTCCCGGCGCAACCAGCCATAGATCGTTTGTGCCGCCATCGTCCCATATGAAGGCTATGAACTCGCCATTTGGGCTCCATTCGTATTTTCCTAGGTACTTTATGTTCAAAAACTCCTCTAGCAATGACACATCACTCATGTCCTCACGCTCCTCAATATGAGTATATTATACGTTGTTACGTTTTTCCTGCTTTCCATCCAAAGCATGTTCCATCGTTGGGCCTCTTTATAGTTGGATTTTGTCCCTTTTTGATATAGGCTTGATAGTGAAGGCGTTTCATGTAGCGGCCTTGTCTATCAATCTTGTGGGAGGTGTATCATATGCTAGTGCAAGAAGTCTTGCGTAAAGCGGTGGACATGGAAGAAAAGGGATATCAACTCTATGCCCGGGAAGCCCAAAAAACTAAGAATCCCTTGGTTAAGGGGCTTTTCGAAGAACTGGCTTCAGATGAAATGATCCATGCAGAAAAGTTCCGCAGCCTTCTAAAGACCCTCGAAGACTCAGGAGAACTACAGTTCTCCTATGAAGAACTTCCCCCGATTGAGGAACGCATGAAAGACATGTTTGAGAAGATAGGTGAAGTTTCTGTACATGAGGAAGGCGAACCGTATATCGATGCCCTAAAAGCGGCCTTGGAGTTGGAGCAAGAAAGCTATCGAATATATAACGACCTGTTCCGACGGTCTAGCGATCCCAAAGAAAAAGAGTACTTTGATATACTTCGTAAAGAAGAGTACGAGCATATAACCTCTTTGGCAAATGTTTTAGCATATCTAACAAAGAGTGGTATGTGGTTTGACGTGGAAGAGAGCAAGCGTTGGAACTGGATGAACATCTAGGCCTGGAGACCGGAGTTTTTGAAAGCCTAGTTGGGAGAAAAAGGCTGGGTGGTCTATTACCGCCCAGCCTTTTAAATTGTCTTACTCCTCGATATCCTCTTTCTTTTTACCCGATGATGCAAGTTTCGTTAACAGATCTATTAGTTGTTCTAGATCTTCTTGATCTATGTCGACCTTTTGGATGCCTTCTTTGCTTGGAGTTGCCTCAGTCATTCCTGTTGCCTCAGCGTTTACGGTGGGTTGAGGTACCTGCTTGGTCTCGCGTGTTTCTAATTCCACGGATACAGGTGCGCTTTTGACCGGTTTATATCCGGCAAATATGCTGTATACTACAGGAATTACAAAGAGAGTAAAAAATGTACCTGAACTGAGGCCGCCCATTATGCTCAATGCCATGGGCGCGGCCAACTCTCCGCCTTCGCCAATTCCGAGAGCCATAGGTACAAGGCCGAGGATAGTTGTAAGGCTTGTCATAAGGATGGGTCGTAAACGCTTCGACGAACCATCACATATCGCTTCGCCCAACGGCATGCCGGCCAGGCGTTCTTGATTGATGAAATCAACCATCACTATACTGTTGTTCACAACTACTCCAGCCAGCACGATAGCTCCCATGAATGCTGTTATGCCAAAAGCATAGCCGGAGATATAAAGAGCTATTACAACTCCTATTGCCCCGAGTGGCATCGTAAACAGGATAACAAAGGGTGAAGACAAGGACTCAAACGAAGCGGCCATTACCATGTATACTAGGATAATCGAAAGGATGAGCGCAAGTTTGAGGGCGTCGAAACCCTCTTCCATTAGTTCTGACATACCACCCATGCTTATCTTGTAGCCGTCAGGGATATCGATTTCAGAAACCGCATCGTTGATCTTTGTGGTGATTTCTCCCAGAGTGATATCTGAATATTTTGCGTTTATTCTCGCACTAAGTCTCTGGTTGAGGCGGTTTATGGTTATTGGTCCCTCGCCTTCTACGACCTGTGCAATGTCTTTGAGAGCAACGGTCCCAAGAGCGCCGGTTAGGCGTAAAGACTCTATATCTTCAACTGTCTCAACGGCGCTTTTGTCGTAGCTGACGACGATATCGAAGGTAGTGGTGCCTTTTTCTAATCTTGAAACTGTCTGTCCCGTAACTGCTCTGGACAATGCAGTTCCTATCTGCGCAGGTGTAAGGCCATAGGCAATTGCTTTGTTTTTATCGACCACGATGTGAATCTCAGGTTTCCGCTCTGTGAGCGTAGACGTGACTTCCTTCACATTATCTAGATCTTTGATTTTCTCAATGACCTCATCGTTGAGTCTGGATACCTCGACTATGTCCGGACCGGTTACCGACACTTGGACGGAACCCGACATGCCTCCGGCCATCAACGCTATGGAAGATTGGGGAGTGAATGAGACCTTTGCGCTATCGCGGATCTCGTCTACCTCTTTTTCAATTTCCTCCATTACCTTTGTGGTCTCTTTCTTATCAAGTACCTCTTGGGTGACCACAGCTGTAATGTTCGCTGTCGTACCGCCTTCTGAAGTGGTAAGGGAGGTCAAGCTTCCTCCACCTGTACTTATAGAAACAGTATATAATTCGATAGAACGGTTTTTATCGAGTATCTGTTCGATTTCCGATACCAGGCTGTCGAGTTTCTCTATGGGTGTGCCTTCCGGCATGGTTACCGCAATCGTAAACCCGCCTTCATCTGCGGTTGGTATGAACTCGGTACCTATCTTGGAACCTAGGTACACTGTACCTGCAACCAGTGCCGCAACAACTACAAGAACGACTAACCGGTTTTGGAGAGCCCAGTTGACCATGTTGTAGTACTTACCTTTGTCTTTTTGCGCTCCGGATTGACTGCTGCTCTCGGTCTGTGAGGCATAGTCGGTCGACCGTTTCTTCTTCCTTACAAACCATACGGATGAGAGCATTGGCACGACGGTTAGTGCGACCAAAAGAGATGCAAGCAACGAGAAAGTCACGGTTAGCGCTAATTCCTTGAAGATGATTCCGCTGACTCCGCCAACGAAAACTGTTGGCAGAAACACTACTAGGGTAGTAAGTGTCGAAGCTGTAATTGCCATTGCGACTTCTCCCGTGCCTCTGGCAGCAGCTTCCTTTGGCTCGGTGCCCATCTCAATGTGCCTGTAGATGTTCTCAATTACAACTATTGAGTTGTCAACTAGCATTCCGACCCCAAGTGTTAACCCGCCTAGAGTCATTATGTTCAAAGTCAATTTGCCAAAGTACATAAGCACGAACGTAGATATAACTGAAAACGGTATGCTTATCGCGATCACCAGGGTGGTCCTAAAGTCTTTTAAGAACAGTATCAGCACTACTATCGCTAGTATTGCGCCCATGACCAGGTTCTTGGCTACGGAACTGATAGTATCTTCGATGAATTTTGCCTGGTCGAAACTGACCACCGCGTCAAAGCCAGAGATTTCTTCTTTAAGAGCGTCGACTTCTTCTCGTACTTTGCGCGCGACGGTTACGGTATTTGCACTGCCTTCTTTTTTGATGGAAAGAAGGATGCTAGGCTTACCGTTGATCCTGGCTATTGAAGTAATTTCCGAAAAAGCCTGCTCAACTTCTGCGATGTCTTTCAGACGAAGAGGTACCATAGGACTTTGTGAAAGATTACCTGTCTTAGGTGCGGCGCCTATCTCACTTGGGATAGATGAGGCGTCTCCTTGTAAAAGCGCCGCGGGAGCATATCCAACAACTAGTTCTTTGAGATCTTCGAGTGATTTGAACTTTCCTTCTAGCCTAACGTCAAGGAGTAGTCCGTCCTTATCCAATTTGCCTACAGGATAGTTGAGATTAGATGCTGAGATGATTCCAGCTACTGTGTCCTGAGTAAGTCCAAATGCGTTCAGTTTCAACGGATCAAGACGTACCTGGATTTGTTCTTCTAACCCGCCCAACACGTCTACTGATGCGACACCCTCGATTCCTTCGATCCTTGGTTTGATAGTATTCTCAGTAAAGACAGTTAGTTCTGACAGGTCTGAATTCTTGCTATGGGTGATCGAGATCTCCATGACTGGGAGCATAGTCGGATCAAATTTCATAACCGTGGGTTTGGATGTCCCTTCAGGAAGCGGGACCATCTCAATCTTCTGGTTTATATCCGTACGCGCTTCGGTCATGTCCTGGTTCCAGTCAAATGTCAGGACAACAATCGACACCCCTTCCTGCGAAATCGACATGATGTCTTTGATGCCGGAAGTGGTAACGACTGCTGCTTCGACACGCTGCGTTACAAGTTCTGCGACCTCGTTAGCTGATGCGCCCCGGTAACTGGTAATAACGGCTGCAACGGGTGGAGTAATGTTTGGTAAAAGATCCAGATTCAGATTCACGACGGATACCACACCCAGGAGTATTACCATAAACATCACCATTAGAATACCGACAGGCCGTCTAATGGAGGTTCTTGCAAGATTCATCTACCGTTCCCCCTCATACTTCGAAATTGTCATCGTTCTTCAGGAAATGAGCCAATCAGGTTAGCTGTATCTTCTAGTACCATCTGTTGAGTGAGTCAAGCCATGGCTAAGCTCGTGTCCAACTTCTCGAGTATATATACGATGTTGGACAGATCCAGATTCGTCAAGTTGCTCAACAGAATCTCGGTAGACTGACGTATCGATGCTTCGATTTCCTCGACAACCTCTAAACCTTCTTGCGTTATACTGATATACACAACCCTTCTGTCTTTAGTGTCTCTTTGCCGCTCAATCAGATCTCTTTCAAGGAGATCTTTGGTCATGAAAGTGATTGCGCTTGGAGTTAGCTGCATTTTCCTGGAAATCTGGGATACTTTGGCAGGGCCGCACTGTTTCAAAAACCTGAGCATGATGAACTGAGAAGCAGAAACTCTACCCTTCATGATCCTAGTCATTTCGTTGCCGAACTTGCGACTTATGGAATGGATGAGTTTTATCATTTGGGCGATGACTACTTTACGGTCGGTATTGTCAGCCGAGGCAGACTCAAGTCTATGCATGTTTTCACCTCAATTCCATGTATGATGTATACTATTTCGTTATACGAAAGGTTAAATAGCTTGATTATCTCATGACAGTATAATTGTTGGCCAAGAGTGGTGTCAATACAAACCTTGCGCATAGGCAGGTGACCCGGAAGCTCACAGGGAATAAGTAGTCTGAACTTGAAAGGCGGTGGTCGAAATATGTTATGCATGACTAAAGACTCGTGTCTTATTGTGGTTGATGTTCAGAATGATTTTTGTCCGGGAGGTGCTTTGGGCGTTAAGGATGGGGATAAAATCATTCCGGTGCTAAACCGTTGGATCCGGGAATTCAAAAGACAGCATCTGCCGATTGTATTCACACAGGACTGGCATCCCATGGATCACAGTTCGTTCACACAACAAGGAGGAATATGGCCTCCTCACTGTGTTCAGAACACATGGGGGGCGCAGCTGCACCGAGATCTTGCCGTAGACGGTGAAATCTGTAGGAAGGGGTACTATCCTGAGATAGAGGCGTACTCAGCTTTTGATGGGACAATCGGTGACCCAAAAGGGCAATCTCTCGATATGTGGCTAAAGGCCCATGGCGTTCGAGTTCTGTACGTAGGCGGTCTGGCTACTGACTACTGCGTCAAAGCTACTGTCCTGGATGCACTAGAAAAGGGTTATCAAGTTGTGGTCATAAGAGAGGGAATTCGCGCTGTGAACGTGAACCCGAAAGATGGCGACATAGCCGTCTCGCAGATGTTACAAGCGGGAGCGATTGTAAAGTGACAGACTTAGCACCTATACTTGAATATCCTTCCAATGTTCACTTTTGAAGCGCCTGCTGAATAGGATCGACCTAACGGTTAGGTCTGCCACCATTGCATACCATGCGCCAGGCAGATGAAGGCCCAGATTGTTTACCAGTACATAAGTAAGCACGAGCCTGACCAGCCAGGCACTACCGCCGGTTATGTACATAACCCAGGCTGTGTCACCTGCTCCGCGCAGCCCTCCGGATAAGACATGGTTTAGACCTGCTATCGGTTGAGCAACTGCGACAATTCTCAGGACTATGGTGCCTAGTTCTGTGACCTCTGGGTTATCCGGTATGAAAAGACGCACTATGTTAGGTGCTGCTACAAAGAGAACTACTCCTGCGCATCCCATTGCTATTGCTGCAAGTTTCTGACACTTGAAGACTACTTCTTCAGCTTTCTTAGGATCGCCAAAACCAAGGTATTGACTAACCAATGTGGTAGTTGCTGCGCCGAAACTAAAGCCAATAACAAGGGACATAGACTCTATACGTAGCGCTATTTGGTGTGCTGCGTAAGCATTAGTGCCAAGACCCGCAATTGCCCTTATGTAGAATAATTGTGCTACTCTAAGTATAAGTCTCTCGCCTGACGCGGGTAACCCGATAGAAAGTACTGGAGTTACGACTGATTTGTCCGGGCGGAATGAGCCTCTGTAAAAGGACCTTATAGGGCTTTCTTGTGTCACAGTAAGAAAGATTATGAAAACCATCCCTAAGAAACGCGCAAACGCGGTGGCAATCCCGGCGCCTTCTGTTCCAAGGGCAGGGAACCCCCACTGTCCGGATATCAAGGCATAGTTGCCCAATAGGTTTGTACCATTGACAAGCATACCGACGTACATGGGAAGGCGGGTGTTGCCATATCCCCTTAAAGCGGCAGTAAAAGTCATGGTAATGAATTCAAAAAGCAAAGACAAGCCCTTCCAGTATGAGTAAGGGACGCCTTGCTCTATGACGTCTCTTTCGGCTCCCAGCAATTCGAGGCTAGGACCGGCGAAACCAGAAATTAGCACGAAAGCTACTAACCCGAGCAGAAGGGCCAGTATAAGCGATTGTCTTAAGGTAGCCTGGGCCTTGTCGTATTCCTGTGCGCCTATCCGGCGGGCAACTACGGTTGTAGTTCCGACTCGGATCGCATCGTAGAAACTCGTGGCGATAAAAGTGATCTGATTGGAGAGCCCGACGGCGGCAACGGAAGCAGCACCGACTCGCCCTACCATGATCATATCGGCGGCGTCTACAACCGATTGCAGCAAACGTTCGGCGATAAGAGGCAATGCTAGAATCCAGATATTTTGTTCGATAGTGTGATTTTCTAAATCGAGATAGCGAGGCAATTCTCTTGCTCTTTGGCGCAAAGAGCGCCCGTTATTGTCAGTAGTTGCCCTTTTCCGGTCTCTCAATTATGTCACCTTGTCTATTATTTCTATACTTTGTTTTGAGTGCTGGGAACCGAATAGATGGATTGTGTTGTCGACAAAACTATTACGGAACACAAAATAGAAATCAGAAGTATCATATTACAAAGGTGGCTTAGAGGGCAAATTTTGAAACCAAATGATGTGTATCGTTCCGGACAGATCTTTTGTGTCGACGAGAAAGATTTGTGGACTGAACGTAAAGGAAATTTCGACACTCGTATCGAATTCCGTCTAGTAGACCCGGGTGTTTTAGAAATTCTCCACAAATCTTATCTGAAGGGAGCTGATTCCTGGTAGTCCTTAGTGCAGAACGTCCTGCAAGTAGGGAACCAGGCAGAACATGGGAAAAGAGGTTCGGCAGATAGGCAACGTGACTTCTCCGGAAGAGTTTTTTGGGTTTAGACTCGGTAGCGACCGCAAGATGGCTCGTTGGGATGACATCGTTCGCTATTTCTACAAAATCGAATCGGAATCTGACAGGGTCAAAGTCATAAACATGGGAAGGACCACCGAAGGCAATGACTTTTTGTTGGCCATCATTTCGTCTCCGGACAATCTTGGGCGCCTCGATTACTATAAAGATATCAATGCCAAAATATCGGATCCTAGAGGCTTAGAACCGGAAACCATCAAGGATCTGGTAGATGAGGGTAAAGTAGTCGTGTGCCAAACGATGAGCCTTCACGCAAGTGAGATAGGTGGAACTCAGATGGCTCCTGAATTAGCGTACGACCTTTTATCGGATGATTCTGAGTCAACCAGAAAAATACTGGATAATGTGATCTTTCTGATGGTGCCCTGTTTCAACCCCGACGGTCAGATAATGGTTACAGATTGGTACAAGAAATATCTTGGAACAGAATACGAAGGTACCATGCTTCCTTATCTGTATCACAAGTATGCTGGCCATGATAACAACAGAGATGCTTTCGCTATGAACTTAATAGAATCGCGGTACGTGGGCGGGATCTTGTTTTCAGAGTGGCATCCTCAGGCTTACCAGGACCATCACCACATGGGCAGCACAGGGGCACGTCTGTATCTGGCTCCTTACTGCAATTCCATTAGGCCATATGCAGATCCGTTGGTATGGCGTGAGGATTCTTGGTATGGGGCACACATGGCGTACGCCCTAGAACAGGAAGGGAAAACAGGCATATTGAATGATGCGCAATTCCCTGGGTGGGGGCATTTTGGTTTCCATTGGATTGCAACTCACCATAACATTGCAGGGATGCTAACTGAATCCGCTTCGGCGAAGCTGGCTACTCCAATGTATATTCATCCGCATCAGCTTGAAGGAGCTTGTCCGAAGACTATGCCCAAGTACGAGGCGCAGACCAATTTCCCAAACCCGTGGCCAGGTGGTTGGTGGAGATTGCGTGACATAGTTGAGCAACAGAAAATCGCTGCATGGGCCCTTCTGGAGATTTGTGCGGAATTCAGGGAAAGGATACTGTGGAACGCTTACCTTAAAGGTTCACGGCAGACCGAAAGAGGTGCGAAAGGTTCCCCCAAAAACTATGTCATATCCATGGAACAGCACGACCCACTTACTGCGTTGAAACTCGTAGAGATTCTTCTGCGCCAAGGAATTGAAGTTAAGCGTTCAAAAGAGAGTTTTGTGGCCGACGGCAAAGTATACCCAGTCGGTTCTTTCGTGATCTCTCTAGCTCAACCGAAGATGGGCGTTATCCGAAATCTCTTAGGGAGAACATTTTACCCTGACAATTACTGGACGCGGAATCCTGACGGTTCACCTATTATGTACGATACAGCTACAGACACTATAGGAGAATTCATGGGTGTTTCAGTGGAGCCAGTAGATACCGAAATACCAGGCGACCTTGAGATAGTAGCTGATACGGACATAAGGGTCTGTGAAGCAGAAGAGACTCTCAAGTGCATTTACTATCAAGTGGAAGGATATGTGCTAGATCCAAGACTAAATGATACTTTCGCAGTCGTTTCAGGGCTTGTTCAGGAAGGTCATGCTGTGTTCAGGTTCGATGCACCTATCTGCGAAGGAGACTACCCCAATTGCCCGTATATGCCCGCAGGAGCTTTCTATGTGGAGGACCAGGGCGATGCGGTGGAGAGGCTCAAAGTTTTATGCCATGAGCGGGGTGTTCCAATATACCCAGCTAAGGTACAAATTGACGTTCCTCGGCACAAGGTGCAAAAGCAGAGGGTAGGCATGTATCAGAGGTATTGGGGAGGAAATGCAGACGAAGGCTGGAGTAGGCTGGTTTTCGAAAAGTTCGGGTTCCCATACGTGACCTTGACGGACGCAGATTTTAGAGAAGGTAATCTCAATGACAAGGTGGACGTGATAATTCTCCCATCTGATAGACCCGAGATGATATTGGGACCGGATTCCGTAGAAACCAAGAAGACGCCGTATCCTATGCCGCCGATGCCCCCGGAATACCGCAGCGGTATTGGTAAGGAAGGGGCTCGCGCTTTAAAGGATTTCGTGAGCAATGGCGGGCGTTTGGTGGCTTTCGACTCATCATGCAAATTCGCAATAGACACGTGCGAGCTCAAAATCGCCAATGTGCTTGAGAACCTTACCTTCAAGGACTATTACTGCCATGGGTCTACTCTGCACGTCGAGGTGGATGAAAACAATAAGGTTGGGTACGGAATGCCTCATAACTGCTACGCTCTTGTCTGGGGAGGTCAAGCGTTTGAGGTAAGGGACACCTTTGCATCGGATAGGTACTGTGTGGTGTGTCAGTATCCAAAGAAAGATCTTCTGCAAAGCGGATGGCTTATAGGCGAAGAGATCATTTCCGGTAAACCGTGCGTTATGACGGCCAAATGTGGAGATGGTGAAGTTGTTCTTTTTGGGTTTAGGCCTCTTTTCAGGGCTCAGACCCATGGCACCTTCAAACTCCTGTTTAACTGCTTGTTCGCCTAGAGACAAGTGGTGTTGGGATAGGTTCAGTCTGTTGTGAGTTTTCAAAATAAAAGGAGGGCATTGGACGTTATGCTAGCAATCACAAATGGGAAAGTGATGACAATTACAAAGGGAACTATTGATGAAGGTGTAGTTCTAATCGAGGGAGGCAAGATAAAAGCCGTAGGACGAGATGTTCCGATTCCTGAAGGTGCAGAAGTCTTGGATGCTAAGGGAAAACTGATTACTCCGGGGCTAATCGATTCACACAGCCATCTCGCGGTGTTTGGAGAGCCTTCTGTCTGGGCAAATGCTGACGGTAACGAAGTGACTGATCCAATAACCCCGCAACTTAGAGGCATCGACGCGTTGAACCCTAGAGATCCCGCCATCCGTGACGTTGTTACCGGTGGAGTTACCACCGTGTATACAGGACCCGGCAGCGCAAACCTTATTGGAGGTACCGGGTTCGCAATGAAACTTAGGGGCAGGACAGTTGATGAAATGGTCATCCCGGGAACTGAAGCGATGAAAATGGCCTTGGGTGAGAACCCAAAGCGTGTCTACGGAGAGGGGCAAAAACGAGCACCACACACCCGTATGGGCAACGCAGCAGTCTTGCGCGAGGCACTGGTGAAGGCGCAGAACTATATGACTAAAATGGAAAAGGCCAAAGAGAAGACTGATGAGAATGGTGCGCCTCCCGAGAGAGATCTCAAGATGGAAGCGCTAGGAAGAGTGCTAAGACGCGAGATAAAGGCCAGAATACATGCTCATAGAGCAGACGACATAATGACAGCCATACGCATTGCAGAAGAATTCAACCTCGACTATATTATCGAACACTGTACCGAGGGGTACAAGATCGCCGATATTCTGGCTGCAAAGAAGGTAAGAGCTACGGTAGGTCCTTTGTTGATGAGCCGCTCGAAGATGGAGCTTCTAGACGTATCCCTAGCTAACCCAGGTATCTTGGCCAAGGCCGGTGTGACCGTTGCTATTCAGTGTGACACAACCTCAAATACTCGCTGGCTTGCATGCCATACAGGCATTGCAGTTCGCGAAGGGATGCCAGAAGATCTGGCCATCAAGGCAATTACCATAATTCCGGCAGAGATATTGGGAATTGCAGATAGGGTTGGCAGTATTGAAGTGGGCAAGGATGCCGACGTTGTTATTTGGAACGGGCATCCGTTTAACACTCTATCAGTTGCCGAGAAAGTGTTCATTGAAGGGGAACTGGTGTACGAGAGAAAAGCCTGCTAGGTTTAGTATTGGGGCAGACATTCAATATTAAAAGAGGCCGTCGCATAAGACGGCCTCTTTTAATATTCTAATTCAGCCACCTGTAAGTGTCAGCGTTGTTGGAACTCTGGACGTTCTCTTCTAAGTCGGCAAGATGAGTAGTGTCGCTTACTTGTTTTACCTGCAACTTGCCGTTTTCCTTGGATATAATGCTAATCGACGCATTGGCAGGGGTAGGGGAGCTTGGGTCTGGTTCTACCGCATTCGCATAAGCCAAAAGACATCTTATGACCCCACCGTGGGTTACGATAACTACGTTAGAATCAGGATGTTTGTGCAAGACCTCTTGGAAAAAGCTCACTGAGCGATGGTACAGATCAGCAAATGACTCACCGCCCCCGGGTCGTGCTGTGTTTATAGGATCTTTTCGGAATGCCGTGAAGAACTCGGGAAAGAGTTTCCTACTATCCTCCATCGTCCTTCCCTGTAAGCTACCGCAATGGATTTCCCTTAAGCGCGGGTCAAGGATTGGTTCAAGGTTGTGGTATTTTCCTATAGCCTCAGCCGTTGCGCGAGCCCGTTCCAGATCGCTGGAATAGACAGCATCAATATCAGCTGTTGAGAGTGCTTTTCCGACTAGTTCAGCCTGTTTTTTGCCATGCTCAGAAAGGGGTACGTCGAGATGTCCTTGGAGTATCCCTTCCTTGTTTGCGAGAGTTTGGCCATGCCTTACTATGTAGTATGTTGCCATGTCTGCCACCACCTCTATTTTTCACGCTTACCTAATCAAAGTATATTAGTTTTGCAGTAGTTGATCTATGGGGTCCCGACGTAGGGCAAGCCTTTACAAAAAGGTGAAACCTTTCGCGTTATAGGTTAGAATTGCTAATTGGGAGGCGGAGAAGTTGGACACAGACCTAATAACTCAGTTTTTGGATGAAGTCTCTGTCAAGCATTCAGAGGGTTTCAATTGTGCCGAGTCGGCTTTTTATGGGGTTTGTAGATATCTCGGGCTTGAAATGCCGGTTTCGTGTATGACTGGTTTTGGTGGCGGGGTAGCCCGGACGGGTTCTGTATGTGGAGCTCTTTCCGGAGCCATCTCCGGTTTAGGCATGTACATAGGAAGAACTCAACCCGAAGAAGAAGAGAGCAAGGCTAGATGCAATGCTTTAGGTCAGGAGATCGTAAAAGATTTCACCGATAAGATGGGTGTTCTTACATGCCATGATATATTGGGATTTACCCTTGGTTCGGAGGACGGTCCGGAGCGGTACGCGAAAAGTAATCTGAAGAAAACGCGGTGTAACATGGCCATTAGGGTTGCTGTTGAATCGGCAATAAGAACCATAGAATCGGACAGACAAGAGCATTAACATTGCTTATTCACAAGGAGGGAGCGGGTGTAATATACCCGGGAATATGCCAGTAGTAGTTGTGGTCGGGAGCCAGTGGGGAGACGAAGGCAAGGGAAAAGTGACAGATTACCTGGCTCTTGAAGCGGACGTCGTAGTTAGATATCAAGGAGGCCCTAATGCTGGTCACACAGTGGTCGTGGACGGAGATGAGTTTCAGCTTCACTTGCTTCCTTCCGGCATTTTGTATCCGGAGAAACTCTCTGTGATCGGTAACGGCGTTGTTGTGGACCCTCTGATATTGGTAGAAGAACTTGAAGCAATGCGCGCTAGGGGAAGGGATACTCGTGGGCTTCGTGTGAGCAATAGAGCACATCTCATCATGCCATACCATAAGATCCTAGATGCGCTTCAAGAAGAGAGCATGGGAGCGGGTAAGATCGGCACAACACTTAAAGGTGTGGGCCCTGCGTACATGGATAAAGCTGCAAGAGTAGGAATCAGGGTTGGCGACCTTAGAGACCCCGAGCTTTTCAAGGAGCGGTTGGAGTCAAACCTAAACGACAAGAACAGGGTGCTGAAATACGTCTATGGGAAGGAGACGCTAGATGCGGCTCCGATTCTAGAGTCGTACCTAGAAGCAGGCGAGTATCTAGCTCCTTACATCACAGATACTGCAGTTTTGATCAATAGCGCTGTTGATGCCGGTCAGAAGGTGCTTTTCGAGGGTGCACAAGGCACGTTGCTTGATCTGGACCATGGGACGTACCCTTACGTAACGTCTAGTCATCCAGTAGCGGGTGGTTCGTGTATTGGTTCCGGAGTAGGCCCTACGAAGATTAGTGAGGTAATAGGGGTAGTAAAGGCCTATACGTCGCGCGTGGGCGATGGACCGTTTCCGACAGAACTTTTTGACAAGACAGGGCAATGGATTAGGGAAAACGGTCATGAATATGGTGTGACTACCGGTAGACCAAGAAGGATTGGTTGGCTCGACCTGGTTATGCTAAAGTACGCTTCGGTCATAAATGGATTTACCGGGATTGCATTGACCAGACTAGACATTTTGTCAGGTCTCGATCGTGTCAAGGTGGCATATGCATATGAATGTGATGGGCAGGTAATAGACACCTTCCCAGCTAGTTTAAAGGAACTTGCCAGATGTAAGCCTCTCTACGAAGAGTTCCCGGGCTGGCCTGAAATAGATCCCAAGACTCGCAGTTTCTCGGAGCTGCACCCGAACGTACAAGACTATTTGAGATTTGTGTCGGAAAAAATAGGCGTCGATATCTGCATTGTTTCGCTAGGCAGAGGCAGAGGTGATTCTTTGACTCTTAGAAACGTATTTGGCGCATAACAAAGGTCATAGGCATAGTGATCTCTCATGGAGCCGGGGGTTTTTGGGTGGGTGATATAAAACAGGTCTACGAAGGTGTGTATTGCTTGACTTGGCCGTTAGAGGGTTGGGGCATTAGTGTCTCGAGCACCTTAGTCGTTATTTCCGGTCATGCCATTATCGTTGATACCTTTTCAGCTCCTCGTTATATGGAACCTTTTGTGGGTCTGCTCAAAGATCTGGAGCAACGTAGACACAATGTCTCCCGGCCCGACAGTCCATCTGGGGATCTTTCTGCTTCTCTCAGAGAAATCAAAGACATCTCGGTTATTTATACTCACAGTGATTGGGATCATTGTTTGGGAACGTCCGCTCTTTCTGACCAATTTGGCGGTTCACACGATATTACCATTATCTCTCATCAGATTGCGAGAGATTACTTGAGATCCCGCACCCTCCTCGATGTGGAGAAGGTGCGGGAGTCATACCCGCATGTGGTTGAAGACGCGAGAATTCGAATGCCTGATATCACTTTTAGCGAACGGATGAACCTTTATATAGGAGAACTGCCCCAATCTCAAAACGAGAGCCACATTATTACATTGGAACTTTCTCATATAGGTGGGCACACGCGGGATTCTATTGCGTGTTATATACCAGAATATGAGATCCTTATAGCCGGTGACCTTGTCGAGGAGCCGATACCGTCTGTCGGTGACCCATCGGGACTGGGCTGCTGGATTCATTTTCTAAAAGTTGCGGCAAACCGGGTGAAACTGGTTATTCCGTCTCATGGAAACCCTCAGGGACCGGGGATCCTTGCAAGAAACGCAGAGTATCTCGAGTCTTTGGTCGATCGGGATTGGAATGATAAGGTGCCTGATATCGGCGGCATTTTCGACTGCGGCTTGGGCGTCTGTGAGCAAGATACCATAAGGACTTACACTGCCATACACGAGGCGAATGTAGAGATTGTAAAGGGATGGAAGATGTCTAACTCTTAGACCTCAACTGCGATGGAGTGAGTCTTTTGATGACGATTTTACTGCCAACTGTTCTCGAGGATTTCCATTTGTGTGTTTATTAATGTATACTTTAGAAGGTATGCCTTCATAAGATTTATCCACTGAAATCTATACATAAAGGTGGTGGTGCAGATTGGATACTGGGCCTAGTAGCAAACGATATTCGTTGAGACGTGAGGTTCGCTACAAAACAGCCGATGCGGCTGTTTTGGGAATTTGGGTTCTAGAGACATCTGCACTATCATCTCAATTTCAACTGAGCGTGTAGATGTCTGGCCATTGCCGGTGCTGCCCATCATCTCCTGGAACCTCGCATGTTAGGGTCTCGACAGACTAGTCCGTGCACTCTTGTGCTTAAGATAGTAGCGAGAATTCTTGGAGGTGATTTTTGTGAAGGAACTGAACCGGGACTCCATGACCGAATATGTGCGGAAGTGTCTAGATTCTTCGGGGCATGACAGACTCCGTGAATTCCTTTCTGGGCTGCAGCCTTTTGACATTTCTGTGCTCCTTCAAGACTTGTCAGAAACAGAACAGTTGGCAGTTTTGTCGTTATTACCTGCTGAAACCGCTGCAGACGTTTTGGAACATATGGACTATGAAGGGCAATACAGACTTCTGGACCACATGGACGACGAATGCGCAAAGGCGATTATTGCCCAAATGAGCGAGGATTCGGTAGCCGACTTGATTATGGCTATTCACCCACTGCAGGCTAAACGGATATTGTCCATGGTGCCTGAAAAGGATCTTGCAAGTATCCAGTATTTGATGACATACCCTGATAACTCTGCAGGGGGAATAATGACTCTTGACTATATTGCGGTCAGACAGCATTGGACTGTTTCTGACGTGATAGACCACTTCAGGAAGGTCGGGGCAACTGCAAGCGTCACAAATTACCTATACGTGGTTGACCGCCAGGGAAAACTGGTAGGGGTAGTTTCTCTCAAGGAAGTTCTGCTGAGCGAACCTCAGACTTTAGTGTCGGAAATAATGCATCCTAAAGTAGTGTGCGTTGATGTCAACATGGATCAAGAAGATGTGGCTAAAATGTTCAGCGATTATGATTTTTTCGCCCTTCCGGTAGTAAATGGCGGTGGACGGCTTGTCGGAGTCATCACAGTAGATGACATAATAGATGTCATCGAAGAGGAGGATACCGAAGATATACACAAGATAGGCGGAAGCCGTCCTTTGGATGACCCGTATATGAGCAGCAGTGTTACTACAGTGTTTCGGAAGCGAATCGGGTGGCTGTTGGTCCTGTTTGTCGCAGAAGCCTTGACAGGCAATATTCTAAAGACTTATGAGGCGGTGTTAAGCCAGGTTGTCGCGCTTACCTTCTTCATACCTCTTCTAACTGATACCGGCGGAAATTCCGGATCGCAAGCATCTACACTTGTTATAAGAGCGATGGCGCTAGGAGAAGTCACTATACGTGACTTTGCGACAATCATACTTAAGGAAATTCAGGTAGGGGCAATCCTAGGGCTCGCAATGGGCACGGTAGGTTTCGTTTTTAGCTGGTTGATAGGCGGTTCTATCGCAATAGCCGTTACTGTTGCGATCACCTTGATCGCAGTTTTGATCGTGAGTTCGACGGTAGGAGCAGCGTTGCCTCTCATAGGCGCAAAGTTCGGATTGGACCCTGCTGTATTCTCGGCTCCCCTAATTACAACAGTAGTTGATGCAACCGGATTGCTCATATACTTCAAGGTTGCATGTAGTCTCCTGAAATTGAGTTGAAGGGCAAAGGTATTTGAATGCAATTTGAACAAAAGTGTTTCGCGTTCAGAATTATGTAGGAAAACCGGTTTTGGTGTCGAAATCAACATCAATGGTCTGTTGGAAACAGGGTGGATGCCCGGGGCCAAAACATATTTTGGGGGGAGCATGTGTGAAAGATGTTGATAAGTACGTCGATAAAAGAGCGGAAGAACTTATAGAAATCGCAGATGCAGTATGGGATTTTTCAGAGGTAGGGTTCAAAGAGATAAGATCTTCCAAAATCCAAGGGGACTATCTTGAGAGACAAGGTTTCAAGGTTACCCGGGGAGCAGGTGGGATCCCTACCGCCATTGTGGCTGAGTGGGGGAACGGCAGACCGATCATCGGCTTTTTGGGAGAATATGATGCTCTGGCAGGAGTGTCCCAAGAAGTGTTGCCGGTAAGGAAGGCTCGCGTAGAAGGCGGGCCGGGACATGGTTGCGGACACAACCTGCTCGGGACCGCCTCGTTGGGGGCTGCAGTAGCTTTGAAAGACGCTTTGGGCGAGAGGTCGGAGTCGGCAACAATAAGATATTACGGATGTCCTGCTGAAGAACTTTTGGCAGGCAAGGTATATATGGCGCGGGAAGGGCTGTTCGACGACCTAGACATAGCTATCTCGTGGCATCCTGGTTCTTTGAACTCGGTTAGATTGGGCAGCGGAACTGCATTGAATTCGGCAAAGTTCCAGTTCTTCGGAAAAACCGCACACGCCGCCGGGGACCCTCACCATGGGCGTTCGGCGCTTGATGCGGTTGAACTTATGAACGTAGGAGCCAACTATTTGAGGGAACATATCATCAAAGACGCGTCTATTCACTATGTGATAACGTCGGGAGGGGACCAACCCAACGTAGTTCCTGCGTTTGCAGAAGTCTGGTATTTTGTAAGGGCTCCTAGGCGAGACCAAGTGGAAGAAATATACGAAAGGCTTACCGATGTGGCTAAAGGTGCGGCACTTATGACCGGAACTACCTTCAAGATAGATTTTCTTACGGGTTGCTATGAAGTCCTTATAAACGATGCTCTCGCTGATGTTATGTGGGAATGTATGCAAAAAGTGGGAGCACCTCAATTTGATGACGCGGACTTTGAGTTTGCCAAGAAACTGGCTGAGAGTTTCGATAAGTCTATGGTTGAAGGATTGAGGAAGAGTGCTGAGTTTGAGGATTGTCCTGAACTAAAGGAGCAGATACTAAATACCACACTTGTTCCTCCGCGGGGAAAAGGAAAGTCCGGTGGAGGCTCAACTGATGTGGGAGACGTAAGTTGGATAGTGCCTACAGTGCAAATGTCTGCTGCTACATCACCTATTGGTACACCAGGACACTCATGGCAGAATTGTGCCTCATCAGGCAGCTCTATTGGACATAAGGGAATGTTGGTTGCAGCCAAGGCCATGGCATTGTGCGGTATGGAGCTTATAGAGAATCCAAATCTAGTGGAATCTGCGTGGGATGAATTCACGAAGAAAACCGAAGGCTCTCAGTATCAGTGCCCATTTCCGAAAGGCGAAGAGTTTCCGTTAGACAGGTTCTTCCGATAGTTAAGTGACTTAAGGCGGGGGCGATCCTATTCTTTCGAGGGTCAGGAGCCATTTCTTTGCTGGCAAGCCTCCGCCGTATCCTCCTAGAGAGTTTGTCCCCACGACCCGATGGCATGGCACCACAATAGCTATCGGATTAGCAGCGCAAGCTCTACCTACCGCTCGCCTTGCGGTAGGGGAGCCTATGGCGGTAGCGATTTGAGTGTAGGTGTACGTGCACCCATACGGTATCTCACTGATTTTCTGCCATACTTGACGCTGAAAGTCAGTACCCAAAAGGAATATTGGTAAACTAAATCGGCGCAGTTTTCCTGAAAAGTATTCTTCAAGTTGATCGGAAACCAGATCCAGAAGCAAAAGATCCTGCTGCGGATAGGGATTATCCCTATCCGTATGGTAAAGGCCTGTACCTGGAACTTTGTTGAACGAAAGGCCTACTATAGCCCCGTTTTCGCATGTGATACTCAAGGGGCCGACTGGACTATTCACGGTGATGCGTGCCAATAAAACATCGCCTTCTTTCAAGGAGGCATACGGGATCTTCGTTGTTGGCTAAGGCGTTTAGTATCCCTGCAACTCAGTTAACCATTTTCCGAGCCTTCTGGCTTCCTCATAGATCTCCGAACCGAAGTGGGGTGAAGGCGCGGCTGCAGGCATATTGCATGCCCGGATAACTTCGGTGTCAAGGCCCCTTCGAATGAAAAAGTTCTTCATTTGTGTGGGCACTTCATCATGGGACCCTTCAGAAGCGCCTTGTGTTATGGCAACAATCGCTTTTTTCCCAGGAGGTATACGCTTTTCTTTGTTTGGACCGGTAAAGCCATACATCCTATCTAACAGCAGTTTCAGTTGCCCACTTGCCTGACCCATGTAAATTGGAGTCCCGATAATCCACGCTTGACTTGCGAGCATGACGTCTAGGACAAAAGACAGTGCGTCTTTGCGTACACATCCTTTGACATCCGAGGTCTTGCAGGTTAGGCAAGATTGACACCCGGCGTAGGTCATATCATTCAGATTGCACCACATTACGTCTACCTCTGAGCTGCAGGTTTTTGCTTCATCGATCACAAGTTTCATAAGTGATGCCGTATTTCTATTGACACGCGGACTTCCGTTGATTGCCAGTATTTTCAATTGTTCATACCTCCATAAACTCCAGTTAGATCTTTTTTGAAACTTCAACTAAGTCCAAAAGCGAGGCTGCATCCTTATCTAGCACAAAAGTTGCGTTGGGATGTAACTTGAGGATTGACGCAGGAACCTGCGGTGTCACTGGACACTCAATGGAATTTCGTACCGCCAATCTTTTTGTATCGCCGGTGGCTAAGAGTATTATTCTTCGCGAACGCATTATGCTCCCTATACCCATGGTTAGCGCACTAGTGGGGACCTCGGATATTGATTTGAAGAACCTTGCATTTGCTTCAATGGTGCTCTTATCCAAGTCTACCTTGTGGGTTATTGAAGAAAAGGAGGGACCAGGCTCGTTGAATCCGATGTGCCCATTCACCCCAAGGCCTAATAGCATCAGATCGATTCCCCCCTTGTTTTCGATTTCGTGTTCGTAGCATCGGCATTCGCCTTCCAAATCCGGCGCATTGCCATCGGGAATGTGGATGTTCATTTCGCTTATGTCTACGTGCCTGAAAAAGTTCTCGTACATGTAGTAATGGTAACTATTTGTATCTTGTGGATTCAAACCTACATATTCGTCAAGATTGAAGGTAGTCACATCTCGAAACGAGATCAAACCCTGTTTATGCATGTCGACAAGGGTTTTGTACATTCCAAGTGGGGTGCTTCCCGTAGGCAGCCCCAGAACCGCCTTTGGGTTCGAATTGACCATTCGCAAAACTTGGGTTGCAGCAAAATCACTTACTTGTTCGGAATCTTCCATCACCATAACCTTCAGCGGCATACGCAATCATCATCCTTTTATCTCGTATCTTAGAAAGTATGAAAGCTGCTAGGTTCACATCGATAATTCTACTCGAACCTAGCAGCTTCCTTCAATAGCGGGCGGGCCGGTATACTTGGAAATCATGTGACGAATTTAGCCTGCTCTTCCGCCACCTCCGCCACCTCCGCCGCCTCCGCCACCTGAAAATCCGCCGCCTGTTCCGGCGCCGGAGCTTGTCATGGCAACTGCCACAGAGGCTTGAACACTATGAGTAATCGTGCTGATCGCTTCTGCAAGCGATGCTCCGCCACCGGAGCTGCCTCCTGCCACAGCCCAGTGCATGAATAGTGGCGCTCCGGGCTGGTTGGTTTCGGGATAGACAACAGATAGTTGCTCAATGACTTTGTCAGCAACTCCCAATACTGTGGCGTAGACCAGATAGTGTTCCCATATGATGAGGCTCGGGATCTCGGCCGTATCTAGGGCAGAGAAGTCTTCTAAGAATCTGCGGAATGCTTTCCACATCTCTAAATGTGTACTTCCCATCTGACTGCGCCGTCTAAGGAAGGCTCCGGAGAGGATAAGCGTTAATCCGCCTGCACAGATTATAAGCGACGGAAGAGCTACAGACCTTGCAATTGACAGGGTAACCAGGCCTATTGCAAGAACAATCGCGCCACAGACGATCTCACGAATCCTTATTCGTTCGGTTTTTTTATCGAACATTTGAAGTGTCGCCGGAGTAGACCCCACTCTTTCTTTGAATCCTTGTAGAAAGTTATTAATTGACACTGGGTTGTTCTTGCCTACAGATTCCAATTGTTTGAGTGGTAAAGTGGTTTTGTCAGTTGATACTGTTAGGAAGAGGTACTCCAAAAGAAACTTCTCATGCTCAGCCAATTCGGGTTCTGTTTCTGTGCCTTGAAGCGCCGATCTACCTTGCTCTTCGAGGACCAATACGCAATCGGTAACAGTCTTAGTTCCCAAGATACCTCCTAAGACGTCCTTTTCATCCTTCGTGACTTCAATGCGTAGAAATCCTTTTCTTGCCAGGTCTAGTATTGTTGCAGCTATGTCTTCGCTTTTTATCTTCTTGAAGTTCCAGAGGTAACCTAATTCGGCCGGAGTGTAGTCTCCGGGAGGCTCGCGATAGTAGTCGCCCTCGAATTCCGGCTTGTGCTCTCTGCCAAATCGCAGCTGCAGGAGAAGTGCCGATACTACACAAGCGACAAGGCAGACCACGGAAACAGGTAAAAGAGCGCGTTGAATCTGCCTTGTTCTATTGGCTTCTTTGGCCCACCGTTCTTCTTGTTCAAGGATGAAGTTCAAACGAGCCACGCCCGAAGTTCGCGTGGCTTTTGGAACCATTGACTTGGGAAACACAATTCTACCTTCGAGAAAAGTCTCGGGAGGCAAGAAATCGACAGTCCATGTTATCTTGTTTGGTGGTACGATCTGGACCTCCCCTGACAATGGACCATGTCCCCACGCTCGTACCTTATTGATCTCATCTTGGGTCTCAGTAAAGCTATCTGGAAGGTACAGTTCAATCAAAATGTTTTCTGAGTGAACTTCCCAAGCGTCTCCTATGAATTTCCAGTATAGTTCGGCTACGTCTTCATGTACCAAAACCACGTCGTTTACTCTGTAGGAGAGAGTGAAGGTGCGTTTTTCGTTAGACGCTTTGTATCTCCATGTAACTTCAATCGTGTCGTAAACTCGATTGCAACTGAAAGTGCCCTCTCCGGAATCAGCAAGGATGTAATCACGACCACCCTCCGAAACCATAATATCCGAGATGCCGGAGCATCCCTCCAGTGATAGAACTTGAGTAACCCATGTGAAGTCACCGTTGAAATTGAAGGTTCTATGTTCTGAAACGTCCATGGAACCATCATGGTTAATCTTAGCTATGATATGGAGTTCGGAAATGTGGTACGACTTGGCGGAGCATTCGTTCGGGAGAAAACACAATGCAATTAGGAATATAGCTACGCCCAAAATGCAACAGGTGAAAGTCTTACCGATCCTACGCAAGGTGGTGTGAGTATGCACTGTTGATCTATCTCTCCTTGTGGCTATTTATTTGGGCTCTGTCAAAATTGCACCGCAACGGGCTCTCGAGTCTCGGGTTCGGCTTCGAAGTATTTCATTGGTACGAAACCAAAAGCGCTTGCCAGCAAGTTAATTGGGAATTTCTGTATAGCAGTCTGGTACTTCATAACGGTGTCATTGTAAAACTGTCGAGAAAATGCAATCTTGCTCTCTGTGTCTGACAGTTGAGATTGGAGCTCCTTGAAGTTCTCGCTAGACTTCAGTTCTGGATAGTTTTCGGCTACAGCCAAAAGACCTCTCAAAGCTCCTTCAAGATTCCTTTCCGCATCGATCTGATCATCGATAGTTGTTGCAGAAGCTACCTTCGCTCGTGCTTCAGTTACCTTTTGGAACACTGCGGTCTCGTGAGCGGCATAAGCTTTTACGGTTTCAACGAGGTTGGGTATTAAATCATGTCGGCGTTTGAGTTGGACGTCAATCTGAGACCATGCGTTGTGGACTCTTTGTCTTAATCCTACTAGGTAGTTATATGCCCATATTATGTAGGCAACGACTGCCACAACGAATAGGATTACGGCGGTCAAACCCCAATTCACTTTAGTCCCTCCCTGTAATTTGTTTCTGTACTGGTATTTCAGGTTGGCAATCCGTGGAAGCAACTAGAAGGAAAACCACCCTGCTGTACAGAAATCTAACTAAGGCAACTTAACCTTAACATGAAATACGAGCTTTATCGAGAAGTGTATGATGGGGATGGCAGTATACTCATGTTTGTGCGCTAATATGTGTTTATAAGGTTCTATGAGCACAAGTAACGATGGGGGTGAGTGGATTGAGCATTGGACCCGTTGATGCGGTGATCGAAGAAATTGCGGAGGTAAGGTCGGAAGATTGCAGACTGATTATGTTGGTAGGCCCTCCGGCTAGCGGCAAGACAAGGGTGCTTAAGGAAGTTGAAAGGCTCACAGGGGCGCCTAGGGTGAACGTCACTCTGGAACTGAGCAGAAGGCTTTTGAATGTAGAACCTGATGAAAGACCACTTAAAGCTGGGGAGGCACTAAAGGGTATGCTAGCCGATCTGCGTATGGAAGACGGAACTGTCCTCGAGGTGGTGCTTCTCGATAATATCGAAGTCATATTCGATCCAAGTCTTAAACTTGAGCCCTTAGAATTGCTTAAGGAACTATCCATTGGGAGGACCATAGTTGCAGCTTGTACAGGTAAACTGGAAGGAGGATTTCTCTTGTGTTTCGAACCGAAAGCTAACGAATTCCGCCGGTTTCCTGCAGAAGGTTTGAGAATCGTTACGATTTCGGGCTGAGATATCTGTAGCCTAACATGACACCTGGAAGGAAGTATTGCAGGTTTCAGTTACAATTGGGTTGCGGTGTGTACAAGATTACCCCCTTCCTTTTTGGCAAAATACATGGCTCTATCTGCCATCCTGATGGTGTCAAATCCGGTTTCTCCGTGGTCGGGCCACATCGCTACTCCGAGGCTCAGCCCAAATTGCACTTTCTGTCCGTGATAGATAAAGGGATTCTGCCTAATCGATTCTATGATCCGATTTGCTATCACCACTGCCTGGTCAATATCTGCTTCAGGACAGGAGATAAGGAATTCGTCTCCGCCGTACCGAGCTACCCAATCTTTGCCTCGAGTGTGCGTACGGATTATCTCTGCAACGTGAGAAAGCAGAAGGTCTCCTGCCTCATGTCCGTATGTGTCGTTTATTCTCTTAAGACCATCGACATCAGCGAATATGAAAGAGCAGCACTTTCGAGAACGCACGAGCACGTTGAAGTCGGTTTCAAGCCATCTTTCAAGATATCGGAAATTATAGAGATTGGTCAGTTGATCGGTCTGAGCTTCTTGCGTCTTTATAACTAACTCCTGCTCAAAGAGGTTTTGGATGCTTAGAGACATGACTCCTATCAACATTACTATAGGAGCAAAGTAATCCACATAGGAAGAGATGATCATAGACACCATTGAAAGGAACGTTTCTAGGGCAAGAGAACTCCTTCTTTCGTAATAGAACATATTGGCAAACGTCTTCTGAAAAGGTTCTTTATTATCGATCGAAACAGGTAGAGATACCAGAAGGATATTTACGGTATCATGAACCACAATCATAAGAAGTATCGGTATAAGGTCGCTCTCGCTTGCAGGCATTCCCACTTGCCACCCTGTCAGAACGCCAATCTCTTGGGCTGCCATGAGACACAGAACAAATTGACCGCAGTTGAAAAGGCAATTCAAAAGACCATGCTTTTTGGTCCAGAAGTGGAGCAAAAAAGAAGGCAAGATCGTTAAAAGCGCGGTGGGAAGTCCATATCGGAAAAGAGCCCCTAGGACTATTGGGCTTCCGGGGTTAATTTGAACCCCGGATGGCATGACGACAGAGATGTGGAACGCGATGAGCCCTATCGTTGAAAAGACCAAGGCGGCTTTGGGATTTGGAATCGGACCTGTAAGGATGTGTTTTATGCCCAGAGGAATCCCGATGGAAGCGATCACCAAGAAGCAAAGGGCGTAGGGCAGGGCCTCGCGACCCTCCAGACGTGTTCGAATTAACCTGTCTTTGGGTATCAATGAGTTCTTTTCCAAGACTTCCGGCACAATTTGTTCCGACGTGTCAGTAGTCTTCCGAGACGAACTGTTCAATCTCTGGACGCTCCTTTACTCCGAAACCAATAAATGTTCCGACTCAACACAACACTAAAGAAGTCTTTACCTCTCCTTTTAATTATCGTAAAGTACCATATAAACCGTAAGCCTCTAAGCCAGTGTTTTCCGCGCGGTGCTGCGCAAAATCAGAGTTCATCTGCTGTACGGACGCAGTTACCTCCTTCTTTTTTCGCTAGGTACATAGCTTTGTCAGCCATTCGAATGATGTCAAATCCGGTCTCTCCATGCTTAGGCCATGTTGCTACGCCGAAGCTCAAACCAAATCCTACCAGAAGTCCGTTATAGAAAAACCGATTTTCCTTGGTGGCATTGATAATCCTATTGGCGATGGAAACGGCCTGCTCGGTGTTTGCATCGGGGCATGCAATTACAAATTCATCTCCGCCATACCGCGCAACCCAATCTTTGCTCCTTATGTTGCTAGAGATAACCTTCGCAACATGTGCTAGCAAATAATCACCGGCTTCGTGCCCATATGCGTCGTTGATAGCTTTTAGTCCATCTACGTCCGCGAATATGAAGGAGCAGCTCTTGCGGTTTCTAGCTAAGAGGCTAAAATCGTTCTCTAGCCATTTTTCTACGTATCGGAGGTTATAAAGTTTGGTCAGTTGGTCGGTTTCGGCTTCGTAAGTCCTTACAACTAGTTCCTTTTCGAATATGTTCTGAAGTCTCAGAGCCAAAACACCCACGAGTATTATTATAGGCGCTGAGTAGCCAAGATAAGAAGAAATGAGCATAGAGACTATGCAGAGGAACATTTCGAGCATGAAAGAGCTCCTTCTTTCATTGTAGAACATCTGCATGAAAGACTTGCGCCAGGGTTCTTTGTTGTCAATGGATCTAGATATGGAGACCAAAAAGATGTTAACAACGTCGAAAGCGCTTTTCATGAGGATTATTGGTATGAGGTCTGGATCTCTGGCAGGCATGCCTTGTTGCCATCCTGTGAGAATTCCTACAAACTTGGCGGCAGAAAGACATATGGTTAATTGTCCTGCGTTAAACAGGCAGTTTAACAAGCCGTGTTTCCATGTAAAGAAATGCAGAAGGAAAGAAGGTATGATAGTGATAAGAGCAGTGGGCATGCCATATCGGAAAAGAGCCCCTAGTACGATAGGGCTCCCCGGGTGAATCTGGACGTCCGATGGCATTACTACCGGTAGGTGAAATGAGATTAGGCCGATACACAAAAACAAGACGCCTGTCAGCCAATCTGGCGATGGTTCGGTAATCAGTATATTAGCGCAAAGTGGAATACCTAATGCGGCAATTACCAAGAAGTATAAGGCGAGAGGCACGGCTTCGCGGCCCTCCAGCCTGGTTTTGATTAAGCGGGCACTGGCCTGAGGTTGTGCGCCTTTTTCTGTGTGTTCCTCGAGCCTATCGGATTCTCTAGAAGATTGATGGGGCGACCTTGCATTCAACCTATAACACTCCTTATGGTCCAATAGGATTTGCCTACAAAAAGATGAAAACTTCGCCAGAATCACCTTTGTTACATAAATTATCATATTTAGTTACACAATGTTCAACTGTTTGACAAAAAACTCACCCAGAAACGTTGAGAATTACTACGGAAGTCCCTACATCCCGTGGTTTCTTGAGCCTATGGATATTATAGCCCGCCGTACTCCTCTTGAAATCTCTGGACATCATCGGGCTCCAGCCGCTTGAACAAAATGGGAGGCACTTCAAATTCTCTGCCAGGGTGTAGTGCCGTGAGGTCAAGAGCACCGTCAAGACCTGCTTCTCTTTCCTCAGGGTTCATGTTCAACGCACTGAACAGAGTCTCTGCCGTGAATGGGATAACCGGTGATGAGGCAATTGCGTAAGTCCGCACTAAGTTTATGCAGGTTCTCAGAACTAATGCAGCCTCATCCCGGTCGGTCTTAACAAGATTCCAAGGAGCTCTAGCATCTATATAGACATTGCCGTGAGTCCACAATTGCTTCAGGGCTATCATCGCTTTTCGAAACTCGAAGTTCCGCAAAGCATGCCTATATTCTGATATGCTCTCTCTGCACTTTGCCAGGAGTTCGTCTTCCCAGACTCCCCATGTACCGCCTGCAGGAATTGAGTTACCGAACTTCGAGACTGCAAGTTTCAATGTTCGGTTCACAAAATTACCCAGTGTGCCTGCCAAGTCCTTGTTCACTACCGTGGAAAACAGTTCCCACGTGAAATCGGAATCGTCAGATTCAGGTGCTACGGTCATGAGGAAATAGCGCCAGTAGTCAGCGGGCAGTATCTCCAGAGCTTGGTCCATGAACACACCGCGTTTTTGACTTGTAGAGAACTTGCCTCCGTAGTACGTGAGCCAGTTAAATCCTTTTATGTAGTCGGCCATGGTCCACGGTTCCCGTGTTCCCAGGATGGTTGCGGGCCAGACGATGGTGTGAAAAGGGAGGTTGTCTTTTGCCATGAACTGAGCATGATACACATCGCGTGCGTCATACCACCACGATCTCCAGTCGCGGTTATCCGGGCATGCATCAGCCCATTCCTTTGTAGCTCCTATGTATTCGATGGGCGCATCGAACCACACATAAAATACTTTATCTTCGAATCCTTCTTTTGGAACGGAAACTCCCCATGAAAGGTCCCTCGTAATACACCTGGGTTGAAGGCCTTCGTTAAGCCATTTCAGGGCGATGGACTGGGTAAGTCGGGGCCAGTCTCTGTGAGATCTAACCCATTGCTCAACTTCTTGGCTAAGCGCATCGAGTTTTAGAAATAGGTGTCGCGATTTGCGTAGTTCAAGGTTTTGGCTTCCTGATACGGCGGACTTGGGATTGAGAAGATCCGAAGGATCAAGAAGGGTCGCGCAATTCTCGCACTGGTCTCCTCGAGCTTTTTCATATCCGCAATGCGGGCAGGTCCCTATGACATATCTGTCCGGGAGATATCTCTCATCGTCAAAGCAATAGATTTGTTGTATCTCCCTCTCCTCAATGAAACCATTCTTGTCTAGCAGAGTGAAAAAATGCTGAGTGAGTTCATGGTTTTGAGGTGATGAACTACGACCAAAGTAGTCGAAGGACAACCCGAAACGCATGTAAACATCTTTTTGGCGCTGATGCTGGATGTCGCAATAGGTCTGTACATCTAGTCCTTCTTCCAGAGCAGCTATTTCTGCTGGGGTGCCGTGTTCGTCAGTTGCGCATATGTAAAGCACTTCTTCTCCCTCAAGTCGTAGGAATCTAGAGTAGACATCAGCAGGAAGCATGGAACCGACCAGGTTACCTAGATGTTTCATGCCGTTTATATATGGTAGTGCGCTTGTTACTAGATATCGGGTCATCTCAGAACACCTCTTGGGATTTGTGTCGCGTTTTCACTAATAATATTGGTGATACCGTACGGTGTCAAATCTCGAAGAAGGAGGTGCCCTTGCTATGACTGGTACGGTACAATTGGTTGACATGACCAAATGCTGTCTGTAGGCTGTAAGAAATGAGGAAAAAAGACGTGAATTCAAGTAGTGATTTCAATAGGGGTATCGATCTTGAAACGCTTAGAGCAAAGTTTCTTGAGGTTTACGGCGAAGGACCTGGTGATTTCCATATTTTCTTCGCTCCAGGGCGTGTTAATCTCATTGGCGAGCACACAGACTATAACGGGGGATATGTGCTTCCTGTAGCGCTCTCGATTGGCATATATGCTGCGGTACGTTACTCGGAATCGGTCGATGAAAAATCTGGCAATGTCACCTTGTGCGGAGCCTCGGGGAAAGCCGAAACTGTGTATCTAGCTTCACTTAACGAGCCGGGCAGCATAGCAGTAGATCTGTCCAAGCGGGTCGTTTGTGATTCAAGTATGGGTTGGGGTAACTACCCTGTGGGGGTTATTTCAAAACTACAGCAAGTCAGGGCAAGTGACAGCAAGACTGATTACGATCTCAGGGGCTGTCAGGTTCTTTATTGGGGTAATCTTCCCGTTGGAGCGGGACTTTCATCATCCGCGGCACTAGAGGTTCTAACCGCTTACTTTATGCTTTACCCTACTTTAAGAGGCCATTTTCATGATCCGGATAGGGTTTGGATGGCACGCCTATGTCAACTGGCCGAGAATGATTCTGTGGGCGTTCAGTGTGGTATCATGGATCAATTTGCCGTTGCTATGGGGAAGAAGGACCATGCTATGCTGCTGCATTGCGATGATTTGGACTATCTGTATGTTCCCGTGAGGCTCTGCGATTACAGTTTAGTGATTATGGATACCGGAGTGACGCGAAGACTAGGCGATTCTAAGTACAACCAGAGGCGAGCGGAATGCCAAGAGGCACTTGCTGTTATTCGAAGCAATCCGAATTATGCGCATGTGGAGAACCTTGCCCAGGCGACATTGGATCAGATTGAAAACACATTTGATTTCCGGAACCTATGGGATGAGTGTACGGACAGCCATTTGAAAGTAAAGGGATCAGCGTTAGGTAGAAGGGCCCGTCACGTTGTTACTGAAAACCTACGTACGCTTCTGGCGGAGCAGTTGCTGTCTACCGGGGATGTCAAAGGGTTTGGACGATTGATGATTGAATCCCACGTTTCCCTTCGAGATGATTATGAGGTAACAGGATTCCATCTTGATGCGATGGTGGAGGCTGCGCTTTCGCAAGATTGTTGCGTTGGTGCAAGGATGACGGGGGCAGGATTCGGTGGATGTGCTATCGCATTGGTTGAGAGCGGGCGCCGTGACGAGTTTGTGGCAACGGTCGGTAAGGAGTATTTCGAAAAAACCGGACTTGAAGCGAAGTTCTATTCTTGTCGAATTGATGATGGAGTGCGGTGTGTCGAGTAACCGGGAAGCAAGATACCAGTCCGTTAACCTATTGTAACTCACGTCAATTGAACTTATCTCCTACTAGATGTTATAATCTCAGGTGTCGGGGCGTAGCGCAGCTTGGTAGCGCGCATGGTTCGGGACCATGAGGCCGCTGGTTCAAATCCAGTCGCCCCGACCATTCATTCTTCAGAAAGAGCGCTTTAGACTTGTCTTCTGCGGGTCTGTTGGTCTTAACTTCTTTCCGTCTGCAATGGGATCATCCATCGTTTTCGACGCGATGTCATATGCCGCTAGACCAAGGACATTTGATATCGTAATAAGCATAGGGAGTTGCAGCTACCCAGAGGGAGAGGGTGATACGATTGTGCTGTTTCCGGGGGTGCCTAGGAGCGTTTCTACTTCTTCTTGGCGTGATCTTTCTTATTAATACGCTGTTTAATACGCTGTAAGGCGCAGTTTTATAGGCCGGATCTGCGCTTCGCAAGGATGTGTCTGATCATGAAAATTATGTGGGACAGTCACACAGAAGTGATGTGTTGATAAAATGGTCTGTAGAAGTATGCGCATTGGCAAACGGGGTGAGGTTGGACTTTGCCTGGACTAATCGTGACTGATAACGTGATTTTGGGAGCGGTGTTTTCGGTGCTAGCAGGGATTGTCTCTTCGATAAATCCCTGTGCTCTGGCTGGCATACCTATCGTAGTCGCGCACGCAGCGGCAGTTGAAAAGCATAGACGGAAGACATATGTTCTTATGTTTGTATTTGGCATGGTGTTGGCACTGTCAGTTGTAGGAGTATTCGTAGGCCTGATAGGCAAGTCTATACTTTTTGCGGCTCCTTGGCTGAGGTGGGTTGCAGGGATTGCGTTTTTGACCGCTGGATTCTCGTATCTTGGTTTGTTTCGCCTCTCTCGAACGTGTGAGGTTCCAATCTTGTCACAAGTAGGGGAAACGCCTGAGAACCTACTGAATTCACCAAAACACAAGGTTGGCGATTTGGTAAACTCGGCCTTGAAACCACTGGCCATGGGGATGATGTACGGACTATCATCGTCACCCTGTTCAACGCCGATGTTTGTGGCCATATTGTCGATTGCCGCTTCCTCGGGCTCTTTTTTGCGTGGAGGGATACTATTTTTCGGATACTCTTTGGGTCAGTCCTTACTTGTTGCCCTCGCGGGTGTGTTTACGTCTGTATTCCTTGACTTCCTTGAAAATGAAAGAGGAGTTTTGGTGATAGAAGTCATTAGAAAAATCGGTGGCATCGTGATCGCTGGGTTCGGAGGTTATCTGCTCATTAGGCCATATGTTTAAGGTCGTTTATTATCAATGACGCGTAAAGATGAGGAGGACATCGAACTTTATGAAAAAAACATGTCCGTTTGCAGGGATGAGGAAATATCGTTGGATTGGCGTTCTTTTGCTTTTGGCTGTAGTAACATCAGGAGTCTTGTACCAATTAAAGGTACGTGCCCAACGTCCAGCCGAAGGAGATCCATCTGAATCTATCTTGGATGTAACTGCCGATACTCTGAACATATACCTAACTAAGGGGAAACCTATCGTCCTAGAGTTCTATACGAAGTTTTGTCCCTATTGTGCAAGGATGGAAGATGAGCTTTCAGAGTTGAACGCTAAGTACGGAGATAAAATTCTTGTACTCAAAATAAATGCCGAAATGTATCCGGATACAGCGTTAGCATACAAAATCCAAGGAGTCCCTACTCTTGTATTGTTTGATGCGGAAGGAACTGTCAAAGAGACCTCTCCCGGATATCGCGAGTACTCAGAAATCGAAAAGTTGTTAATGGACCTAGGATTGATAGAGTGATTTGGGTGAGAGACTTCTAAGTGTAGTCCAATAGATCCAAAGAATCGCTGAGAATTTTCTGAATATCCGCTAGCACAGTAAGGATCTGTTTTTCGGCTCGCATGAACCTTTGGATCGGTCCGTGCATGCTTATGATCTCTTGAGTTTTGCTGAAACTCTCCTGGATTTTCTCGTCGGGTTGTCTCCCGGTCAAAAGCGCTGTTTGGATTGAAAGTTGCTGTTCCCAATAATCCCTTAGGATTTGGAGGGCAGACTCGCTTCCTTCAATGGCCTGTTTGGCTTCTTGATACTCTTTGTACTCCGGGCTCTCTTTAATCTCTCTAGCCAGTTCATATGCCTTATCGTAAACTGCCATTTTGGTTTGCCTCCTTCAATACGTAGTGTTCTACGAATTCGCAAAGATGCATCAGGAATATGATTGCACTTCTCTACATCTAATGCAACTTGTTGATACTTCAGTGGGTTTATGTCATCACCAAGTGCGCATTTGTTAGAGGAAATAAGGGGCTTGTAGGCGAACTTGTTCTAAGTGTGTAAGTGAGAGAGCAAGAGAGTTAGGATGACAAGAAGGGAGGAGTGGGATTTTGGACGTAGTGAAGCCTAGGGCCTTAGAAAGCGGCGATACAGTTGCAGTGGTAGCTCCGTCCGGTCCTGTTCGAAGGGAGTCCCTTGAGCGTGGAGTGAGGCTGTTTGAGGAGTTGGGTCTCAAAGTGAAGATGGGCAATTCCGTTATGCAACGATGGGGCTACCTAGCGGGAAAAGACGAGGAAAGAGCATCGGATTTTATGCAAGCCTGGTCGGATCCTGAGGTAAAGGCAGTAATTGCTGCAAGGGGTGGTTATGGAGCTATGCGCATACTTCCTCTTTTGGATTTCGATTGTATTAGAGCACATCCGAAGATATTGATGGGGTATTCTGACATTACGGCACTTCATCTTGCGTTATGGAAGGAAGCGAATCTCGTCACCTTTCATGGGCCTGTAATGGAAGTATGGACGTCTAAAATGGAAGGATACAACCTTGCCTGCCTTAGGGACGTCCTGTTTGGCAAGAGGACTCTCGGTGAGATACCTGTTCCGGTTGAGGTGCCATCAGACGATGTCCAGCGACCGGCAGGGTTGACTGTTTTGGAACAAGGCAAAGCTTCGGGCAGACTTGTTGGCGGGAACCTATCGTTGGTTGCTTCAACCATAGGTACTCCGTGGGAGATCCAGACCAAAGGGTGTATTCTCTTCCTAGAAGATGTAAGCGAGAAGCCATACAGGATAGACCGGATGCTATGCCAACTTAGACTCTCGGGAAAACTGGACGATGCAGAAGGTTTTTGTCTTGGAGATTTCACAGATTGCGAAAGTGATCCCGACCCGGAAAGACCTTCGTTTTCAGTAGAAGAAGTATTAAGCCAGTACTTCGGCAGAAATGGCAAGCCATGTTTGACTGGTATTCCTGGCGGACATGGCAAATACAATGGAGTGCTCCCTTTGGGCGTACGCGTAGAGATTACGGCGGACCTTGGGAATAGTGATTCGGGTAAATTAACGTTTCTTGAGAAACCTACGGTTTGAAGGAGGTGTTAGTACGTGAGTTTCAGGTCTACACTTGAGGCAATTTCACTGCTAGATAGCGCACAAGTCAGTGGCAAAGAGGTTATAGAGTATCTAAGGTGTTTAGGCTTACCCCACGGTGAGTTTGCAACAATCCGCGGGGACAGTGGGTGTACCGACTTTATAAAAGTTGTAATTCCCGGTTCTCACGGAAAGAGTTCGGGAGGTGATGCACCTACTTTGGGCGTGATAGGGCGGCTCGGTGGAATAGGAGCTCGGCCTGAGATGATTGGATTGGTATCTGATGGCGATGGGGCAGTCTCGGCTTTGGCAGTTGCCATCAAATTGGCACATATGGCCGAAAAAGGTGACGTTCTACCAGGAGACGTTATCGTAACTACTCATGTTTGTCCCAATGCGCCTACTCAACCGCATGACCCTGTGCCATTTATGGGATCGCCTGTGAATATGGAGATCATGAATAGATATGAAGTAGACTCAGGGATGGACGCGATCCTATCAATCGATACGACCAAAGGTAACAGGGTCATAAATCACAAAGGTTTTGCGATTTCTCCTACGGTCAAAGAAGGCTATATCTTGCGAATATCCGAAGATTTGCTTGAGGTGATGAGCATTGTGACAGGTAAACTGCCTGTGACTTTTCCTGTGACGATTCAGGATATAACGCCCTATGGAAATGGCGTATATCATTTGAATAGCATCCTTCAGCCAGCTACCGCAACGTCTGCTCCAGTAGTCGGAGTTGCCATTACCACAGAAACGGCTGTTCCTGGTTGTGCCACAGGAGCCAGCCATGTAGTCGATATTGAACAAGTTGTTCGTTTTTCCATTGAAGTTGCAAAGGGCTTTGGCGCACGCCAATACTCTCTCTTTGACGAGGATGAATTTGAGACCCTCGTGCGCCTTTATGGGACGCTCAAGCACTTTCAGACGCCCGGCGCTATTGAGCGATAAAGCACCAAGAACCTTTATTTCATGACTAGCTGAATAGGTGGGGAAATCATGTGCAAAAAGAAAGTTCTGGGCACGGTTACTATTGGTCAGTCGCCTCGGTACGACCTAATACCGGCGATGATGCCGTTTCTTGGAGATGACGTTGACGTAATTGAAGCAGGTGCCTTGGATGGTATGACCCTTGACGAAGTAGCGAAGCTATATCCTGAACCGGGGGATTATGTGCTCGTGACCAGGATGAGGGACGGAACTCAGGTGAAAATCGCTGAGAAGTACATTGTGCCCAAGATGCAAGAGAAGATCGGCGAGTTGGAAGCGAAAGGGGCTCAAATCATCGCGTTGGTTTGTACAGGCGAGTTTCCCCAGTTTCGCAGCAGTAAACTGGTTATAAGGCCAGAGAGAGTACTGTTCAATGTGGTCAAATCAGTTGGTGAAGGGATGAGGTTGGGTGTCTTTATCCCAGATGAAGACCAGATTGAACACGCAAAACTCAGATGGTCAAGGGTTAGTCCATCGGTTCATGTACACGCGGCTTCCCCGTATAGATCAATGGACGAGATTGCGGCAGCAGCTGCGGCCTTGAAGAAATCAGATGTTCAGATAGGAGTCCTCGATTGTATAGGATATACCATTGCGGCTAAGGAGGCCGTGAAGGATATTCTCGGGGTTCCTATTGTTTTGGCACGCTCAATAGTTGCCCGTACTGTAGCCGAATTACTCTAGCAACACTAAGGTAAGGTTAGTATCAAGGTGAACACAAAACAGGTAGGAGGGAGGACTACGGTCACCATCCTACCTGTTAGAAGAATTCCGCTGGTATCTCACGTTTGTTTCCTATGTGCGATTGCGCTATTGGCTGAGTGCCGTTTCCGATTTTGCGAGAATTCCATCGACGATACTTTGCAGTTCAGAACATGAATACTCCTCAATCCTTCCCTGGTCACCTAGGATGCTGATCCTGGGATCAAGCGGCAGTGACCCGAGAATGTCTAATCCCATCGATTGGGCTATGGTGTGTGCTCTATTTGGGCCGAAGGGTTCGATTTTCTCACCACAGTTAGGGCATTTAATCCAAGACATGTTCTCAACTAGACCTAGTATGGGAATATCAAACATGCGAACCATACCAACTGCTTTCTTGACGATGAGTTCAGAGAGTTCCTGAGGCGTTGAGACTATTATCACCCCGTCAATTGGCAGAGATTGAAAGGCAGTAAGTGGTATGTCTCCTGTCCCAGGTGGTAGATCGATGATCATGTAATCGATGTCTCCCCATAAAACGTCCTTCCACAACTGCTTGATCACGCCTGCAAGTAGGGGTCCGCGCCATATAACCGGATCATCTTCGCTTTGTAAAAGCAAATTCAAAGACATTATCCTGATCGAAGACGCGCTCATTTCAGGAAGGAGCTGTGTCCCTAATGTGGATGGATTACCTTTTAGTCCGAACAGCTTTGGAATGCTTGGACCTGTTACATCAGCATCCAAGATCCCGACATTGAAGCCTTTCTTCCTGGTTTCAGAAGCAAGTAGCGCCGATACGGAGGACTTTCCTACACCACCTTTGCCACTTGCTACTGCGATCACTCGTCGGATGTGACTGTTATCTGGTTGCTCCAGCTTGTCTCTTCCCAAGACCTTCTGCGACTGGTCCTGAGAATTGTCCTTATGTTCATTTGCCAACTAACTCATCCCCTAATTGTTGTATTGATTACCAAGGCGGGTGCCAAGCAGTTACCGCCCTTTGTGCCCGCGGATCTATCTTCGACTAGAGCCTATTGGAGGTCTTTTCTACTTCTGCTCGCATTCTTGTGCCGTTGGGCACGGCCTAACACGTATTTTTTGAGCAAGTCTTCGGCCTATTGCTAAGCTTGTGTTATCTACTTCCAGTAATATAGGTCCTTTGAATGGATGGGAGCAGATAACTCTGGCTTTTGTGCCAGGCAAAAGACCGAGATCCCATAGCCTCTTTTCGGCCGATCTACCCAGACTAGATTCTTCGATTATTACTATATCACCAGGCTTCGCGTCTAGGAGGGTCATGATGGTTCTCCTTTCTTAGGTGTGCCCAAGGTTTTCTCAGAATACAGGCAGTAGGAGGTTTAAGGTGATTCCTACTGTCAGCGATATCAGTATGGCAGTCACAAATACTCGAACCAGTGTTTTCCACCCGAATTCTCTCAACACCAGAATCGATACCGGTAAGCACGGCATTGAAAGAGCTATCATGGATGTAGCTATGGTAGCTTCACGGGCGCTCAAAGGCAGGTTCAATAGTACCATCGGTGCCGCATACCGTTGAACTACAGTAACTGCAACGGCTGCGAGGGACTGCCCCCTAATCCCGAATATCTTCATGCTAATAGGATCAAGTCTGCTTAGAACATCAAGAGCTCCAGAGTTCAGAAGTATTTTGATCCCTATGCTCGTCAAGATTAATACAGGCAATACCTGCTTAAAAAAACCTTCCAACCTCATCCATACCTTTATACCTACACCTTTGAGCGATGGGAATTGTATGGGTGGTATCTCAAGTATCAGTTGGTAATCGGTTTTTAGATACTTCGCAAGTAAGCGCGCAAGCAACACAAAAACGACCGCTACAGAACCGTAAATTACCCACAGGCTTGCGCCGAACGTTTTAGCTACTCCGGCAGTAATTCCGATGGTAGCAGCGCAGGGTATGGGGATCGCAAGAAGGGCAGTTACAACTAACCGGGATTGTCGGTTAGGCAGAGCCCTTGTTGCCAGAACGCCAGGAGCCCTGCATCCGAAGCCAAGCACGATCGGGATTATTGCTTGCCCCGGTAACTTGAGTAGTGACATAACGCTATCCATCATCACTGCAATTCTAGGCATCAGTCCGGAGTCTTCCAAAAGAGCCATTATGAAATAGATGGATATCATTGTAGGCATAACTACTTCAAAGGGGAGAAGCAGACCCTCCGGTATGGCAGAAATCAGGATTTCGGGGACGCTGCCGGGAGGGAAATTGTGAGCCAACCTGGTGATTGCATTGACAAGTGGCGCCAGCGCCCATGGGACAAAGGTTTCAGCAAATTCCAAGAACGAAAAGATTAATTTAAGCGAAACTAGGGTTATTAGTATTAGTGTAGGGATGCCAGTCGACGGCTTATCCAGAAATTTCTCTATGCGTGCCCTACGGGAAAGGGAACTTTTTGGCGTGTATCTTACAACTTGTAACGCAATTTCGCGTGCTTTTTGTGTTCTTTCGATACATGTCCTAAGAGGCGGGTGAGACTCTTCCCGCGCAGGACAAAATGCGCATCCCCTAAAGCAGTTTTCGCATACCATGTGCCCATTTGAGAGATCCTTCTGAAAGCTCTCTACAACTTCGGCGAGTTCGGGATAAGTGTGGAAAATGTCCTCGTCTAAGGTATCGTGTTCCATGAGGTGAATGGCAAGAGCTCTGGGTGGGTGAAGCCTGTGTTTGCCTTCTTCTTTCGGGACCGTATCTTCAATACGGCTCTGAAGCATGTATAAGACCTTTTCAACTGGTTCTGAGTAGGTCAGTAGATCCTCTTTAGGCACTCGATTAAAAACAGGCACATGCCTTTCATCAGGCCGAGTATCCTTCGAATGCTCGGCTACTTTAGAGATCATTGTTTCAAGTTTCTCTAACCCCTTGCCCTTGGCGGCTACCATGGTTAGGACCGGTACGCCCAGGATACGTGAGAGAGAACCCACATCGATTTCCATACCCAGTTCTTCCGCCATGTCCATTTGGTTTAATACCAAGATTAAAGGGATGTTTAGTTCCAATAGCTGGAGGGTGAGATAAAGGTTCCGCGATAGATTTCTGGCGTCTACGACATTTATTATCATGTCTACGTTTTCTTCAAGCAGAATCCTTTGCGTCACTTTCTGCTCTTCGGTGTCTGAGTGTAGGCTATATATACCCGGTGTGTCGATTATTCGCACCTTGCCTGCAGGTGTAGGGAAGTAGCCTTCGGTGATTTCAACCGTAGTACCCGGGTAGTTTGAAACCATGGCGCCTGCACCGGTAAGAAGATTCATAATTACGCTTTTGCCGACATTGGGTTGCCCGACGAGAGCGATATTCATTATTGCGCCAGAGCGCTCAGAACAAGAATCTGTCTCTTTAGTCAAATCGATAGTTTGTCTATTTGTAACTGTGTTGTGTCCTGCCTGCATCCGGTTTACCCCCGTCCGAGCCTCTTCCTTAGCATGCCCGCCTAGCATTGTTAGTCTAACCTAACAATATTATATACTACATTTGTCAATAGGAAGCAAGATGCAAAACAGGAGAATTTCTAACGCTTCTAGAATCTATCCTCATCATGGAACGAATAGAGCGTAGATTAATTAACTTAAGGAGTGGAGGCTTCCTTTGGATTTTGAACTTTCATCGTCAATAGAAGATTATCTCGAAGCTATTTTGGCGCTTTCGGAGATCGATCCTCAAGACCAATCAGTAAGGGTTACTGATATTGCAGAGAGACTTCAAATAGCGAAACCTAGTGTGACTGCGGCTCTCAACGTCCTAAAGGAAAAGGGATTGGTTACGCAGGAGCGCTATGGGAAGGTGTTTCTTACGCCTGAAGGGCGGAAGCGTGCTTTGGTGGTTCAGAGAAGACATCGGGTTTTGCGGAAATTCCTTGTAGACGTATTAGGGGTAGGCGAAAAGGTTGCGGAGAACGATGCCTGTCTCATGGAGCATGCGGTCAGTCCCGAGACCATGGAGAAACTAATTGAATTCCTCGAGAATACGGTACCCGAAAAAGAGGAGATCTGAAGTTACATATCTTCGAACTATATGTTTCCGTTCCATGACTAGGGCAAACCCCGTTGCACTTACCTTTTGGGGTGTGCAGTATGTTCATCGCAATAGATTTCAATGGAGAGGTGTTTATTGTGGGAAGAAATCTCGTAATGGTGATCGGACTTGCTATTGTTTTTGCTGTGGTACTGCAGAGCCTTCCTCTAGCAGGGTTGCCGACTGCTGCGGCACAGGCGAATCCGGAGGCCACTGGGGAATCTGAATCGTCACAAGACAATCTGTTTATCTTTACAACCGTAGATGATTTCGAGAAAGGGGAAACGGACGGGACTCTGGTGATAGATAGTGGCAATGGAGCAATCGTGTTACAGGACGGTGCTTCTTTGGGTACATACGTGTCGCCGGTGGTAGAAACAAAGCCTTTCGAATACATGGTCTTATCATGGAATGCAGACACCCCTCAGTCATCGTACATCGAAATTGAAGGTAAGGTGAGAGTCGGTGATGAATGGACAGATTGGTTATCGTGGGGCAGGTGGAGCACTTCTGCTTTTACAGTTAACGATCGAAAAACTTTGCCGGGCTCGGGCGGAGATGACGAAACCGACCACCCATTAGCAATGGTGTCCATAGACGAGCTTATAGTAAAAGGGCAAAGCGGAGAAACCGCTAATGCATTTCAGTACCGTCTTTGTCTGCATGCCGCAGACAACCCTCGAGAAAATCAGGGCACCACGCCAAAAGTGAGGTTAGTTGCATCTACCCTAAAGAATACGCTCCCGGGGCAGGCAATTACGAAAAAGTACCCCGATGACGCAGATGACTTAGCTAAATTCGAGAAGGATCTGGATGTCCCTTGCTATTCCCAGATGGTACGAGATTACAAGATCGCAAACTCGATCTGTAGTCCTACGTCTGTGTCTATGCTTCTTAGTTACTATGGTATAGACATTTCGCCGGAAGAGGCGGCGTGGGACGTGTATGACGATGAAGCAGGGATATTTGGTAACTGGGCGTTCAATGTTGCAGCAGCCGCTAGCTACGGATTCGTCTCCTATGTAGACTATGTTGTTCCGGAGGAAGGTTCTGACCCCTGGCACTATGTCAAACAGCAGATCGCATTGGACAGGCCGGTGATTGTGAGCGTAAGATACAAGAATCCGAGCATACCTGGGGATATGCCTCCCGTCGAGGGAGTTCCCATTGACTCTACCGAAGGCCATCTTGTGTTAGTTAGGGGCTTTACGTGGAAAGATGGGGTTGAGTACGTTATAGTCAATGATCCCGCTGCTCCTGATAATGAAACAGTGCGGCGTGAGTACAGGGCTGACCAGTTCTTTGATGCCTGGGTCAAAAGTGCGGCGTATATAATTTACAAGGACGAGGACGAAATCGATGAGATCTATGCACCTATACCAGTTTCTGCAGACTTGGTATCTGAAGGAAGAACTAAGGACGGTTATTACAAACTCAGGCTGGTGGCAGACGGTCAGAATGTGAATGTAAACAGCGCGAATTTTAGGAGTGTTGTTCTATCCTATAACGGTGGGGTATCAACGCCCTTTGTGTTGAAGTCATCAAGCGAAGCGCCCGATGTTTTGTTGGTAAGTGTCCAAAGCGAACCCGGTACTTACACATTTACTTTCATCGGAAAGAACAAAGACAAGTATAAAGCAGAGGTTACGCTGCCGCTGGAAGAGGCTGGTTCGGGCATCTTGCTTACAGTAATCCTTGTGATCGTCGCAGCGATTGTAATTGTTGTCTTTATGCGCACAAGCAAGAAACGGGCTGTAAGTGCAAACAGGTAGAATATCCTGAGTCGGTGTGTCCAAGTTCCTAAGACTACCTCATGAGGGGTGAGTAATGTGGATTGGGGTCTGGTTTTGGTTTATATCCCTATAGCGGTTGCTTTCGTGATGTGGATTGCTACCATAAGTCTTGCAGTCAAGAGGAAGGATTCCTTTGTTGCGCTTATTCATGGAGCGATGGGTGCGCTTACATTCCTTGTGTCTATTTGGTTTCCTACTATAGGATCTGTGTGCTCGCTCATATTGATTGTGATCATGCTTACTTCGTACAGGGTGATCCGTGAATACACAAGAGGAGTGGCCTTCAGACTTGGCAAATTAAAAGGTGTTCTTGAAGCCGGGATTACGGTAATAGCGCCGTTTGGTATCGACCAGATTAAGATAGTCGACATAAGAACTTTCACAATCGACGTGCCGAAGCAAGAAGTGATAACGAAGGATAACGTGCCTGTTGTCGTCGATGCTGTAGTCTATTTCAACGTGTTCGATTCTATCTTGGCAGTTACGCAAGTAGCCGATTATGTAAAAACTACTAGTCTTCTTGGGCAGACTACCCTCAGGTCCATTTTAGGGCAGCATGAGCTTGATGAGCTTTTGAGCAAAAGATCAGAATTGAATGAGATCTTGAGGCGACTGCTAGACGAGGCAACTGACCCTTGGGGGATACGAATATCTATGGTAGAGATGAAATCTATCGAGCTTCCGGACAGCATGAAGCGGGCAATGGCGAGGCAGGCGGAAGCAGAAAGGGATAGGCGGGCTCAAGTAATCGCTGCTGAAGGAGAACTCCAAGCTTCAGAAAAACTAGCCGAAGCAGCTCGAATTATGGCGCAGGCCCCTGTTTCTGTGCAGTTGCGTTTCTTGCATACATTATCTGAAATTGCTTCAGAACAAAACTCGACTATAGTGTTTCCCATTCCCCTTCCCATGGACATCATTGGCATGGTTGGGGGATTAACCAAGAAGGATCAGTAACGATGAACACTGAATGTTCAGTTGAAACAGGAGACGGAACCTTGCTTGCCACTAGTGTGACTGCGCCGGGTTCTGGCTCATACCCTGTGATTATAATCCGTACTGTATATGGTCGCGAGGGTCTGTCAATTCTAGGGAGAATAATGTCTCGATATGATTACGCCACTGTTATTCAGGATGTTCGCGGCAGCGGTGATTCATCCGGAGTATTCGGGTTCATTCGGCAAGAACCTAGAGACGCAATTGATACGGCAAAGTGGGTGCTTAACCAGCCATGGTGTGACGGGAATCTCGCTATCTTAGGCATCTCTTACTTGTCTGCTGCGTCCATCGCCATTGGAGTGGAGTTTCCTAAGGAAACCAAATGCGCTGTATGGGTAACAGTTCCTACATGCAGTGAGATGCTCTGTTTTCAATGCGGCGCTCTAAGATTGCACCATACCTTACCTTGGGTGTGCTCTTTGCCCTGGCGGAAGAATACCTCGTTACCCTCATTTGATACTGAAATGTACAAGAAAACTCCTCTTATCGAAGCAGTACCTGAAGGGTTGGGCTGTCCGTGGTCGGAGATGCTCGAGGGAGGACCGAGTTCTCGATTTTGGCAAGAAAACGACCTATGGGATTATGTGAGGAAGATTGCAATTCCGGGGTTGCACTTTGGCGGTTGGTTTGATTTTCTCCTTGACAGCACCCTAGAGCCCTATCGTGAGATGAGAAAGTCCGGAGCGCCTCAAAGGTTAATCCTTGGTCCTTGGAGTCATAACGGAGTAGTGGGAAACGAGAAGATCTCGGGTGATATTACCTATGGAGATCCTGGCAGGTCAGGGGTTTCTGCAGACGTCTCTTCGAGATTTATAGAGGAGAGCGTTAGGTGGTTGAATCTCTGGATAAGAGGCGATGGGGATCTTTCATCCATGGCCCCTGTCAGAGTTTTTGTTACAGGGAGCAACGCACATTGGGAGGAAAGAAAGGAATGGCCAGACTCTGAGGACGGCCTCATTATGTATCTGGGTAAGGGAGCCCTCTCAAAGCACGTAGATATGGTGGGAGCAAAAGGGAGTTCGGATGACTTTGTGTACGATCCTAATGACCCCGTACCAACCGAGGGTGGAGCTGTCTGGGCCTTCCCCAAGGCAGGTTTGCAGCCTGGTCCAAGCGTTTCGTCGATATTCGAAAGACCGGACTTATTGGTCTACGATTACGGACCACTTGAAGAGCCACTTAAGATATTGGGTAATCCAAGGGTGACGCTTTATGCTTCGTCCAGTGCTCCGGATACTGATTTTGTGGCCGGTTTGTTTGACGTGGATTCGAACGGAGTTTCAAGATACGTGTCAGATGGAATAGTGAGGGGCAGATACCGAAATGGAGTGGACAAAGAAGAACTTTTGGAACTAGGCAAGACTAATCAGTTTATAATTCCGATGAAGGCGTGTGCCCACACGTTTGCCCAAGGGCATTCCATGCGTTTGACTATAAGCAGCTCAAATTTCCCCAAGTTTGACAGGAACCACAACACGAAGATGCCGCTTTTCCAGAGTAGAGAAATGGAGAAAGCAGTTCAAACCGTATACTACGGTCGCGACAACCCATCAGTGCTGGTGCTGCCCCTATCGGCTCCGGTTCCTGGAGATGAAACGTGTGGCGGGGAGATGAGCGCGTCTGGAAAGTAGGTAAGGAGATTGGATGTAGACTGTGATGTAGGCGGTATAGTTGACTCCTTGTGCAAGTATGTCGCCCGGAAGCCGATAAGGATGCATATGCCCGGACACAAAGGCAAACCTGCTCGCCGAGCCCTAGACGGGTGTAGATTGTTCGATGTTACTGAATGTCCGGGACTAGATAATCTTCATTATCCGTCAGGTTGTATTCTGCGAAGCGAAGAAAAGGCTCAACGCGTTTTTGGATCATTGAGGTCTTACTTCTTGGTAAATGGAGCTAGCTGTGGCGTCCAGGCTTCCTTTCTGGCAGCACGTATGGTTTTGGGACCGGGGAAGGTCATTGTTCCGCGAAGCACTCACAAATCTGCCATTTCTGCTATGGTTATGTCCGGATTTGAGCCGATATGGGTATGGCCTCAGTATTGCGAGGACTTTGGAGGCTATCTGCCGATCGCCAAAGATGACGTATCAGAAGCCTTGAAATTGAGCCATTGTAGTGTGGACAGAGGCGAAGTCAAGGCTGTGTTTGACATTAACCCTACCTATTGTGGATTTGCAAGAGGCCTGACTGAAATGGCTGAGTTTACCCATTCCTTAGGAGCTATGCTCATCGTTGACGAGGCTCATGGCACACATTTTGGATTCGACAGCAGGTTGCCACAGTCGGCACTCAAATGTGGTGCGGATATTGTGATACATGGTACCCACAAGACTACGACAGCGTTTACTCAGACGGGCCTGCTTCATGTATCGAGTGGAGCGCAGGATAGATTTCCGGAAATGGTGTCGTCAGTTGAAGAGGCCCTTAGGAGCGTGCAAAGCACGTCGCCTTCGTATCTTCTTTTGTCTTCTTTGGAACAGGCGATTGACGTTCTGGAACGAGATGAGTCGGCTTGGGTGAAAAGGGGAATCGACTTAGCACTGGGGCTCACCGAACGTTTAGCAAGACTTCCCTACATCAAGGTCCCGGGTCACCTCGGATCGGCAATGCCTCCTGGGGTCTTCCATGATCCATCGAGAATATTAGTAGATTTGAGAGATCTTAGCATTACAGGTCCAGAAGCCGCTCGTTACCTAGCGGAGGAGAGATCTATTGTCTGCGAGATGGCTGGGCCTTCGTATTTGGTAATGATTGTAACCGGTGCGGACGAAAGAGCGGAAATGGAACTGGTAGCTGATGGTTTCGAGGACCTGTCTGTCCTGTATGCGAGACATGGAGACACACAACAGCATAGCGTTATGACTACTCTGGGGGCGCCCCCGAGACCGATAAAAGCACAGAGCCTAAGAGAGTCCTTTCTGTCCGAGTCAGAACCCGTAGACATAATGAGCAGCCGCGGCCGCGTCTCAGCAGATACTATAGTGATTTACCCTCCGGGCTCGCCTTTGATAGTTCCCGGAGAAGTTATTGGCAGTGAGGTTATAGATTATATTCTGAAGGCCCAAGAAATCGGTCTTAACTTAGTAGGCAGGGCAATCCAACGAGGATGCATATACTGTATCAAATGAGGCAAGGGGGACGGTACTTTCTGCTTCAGTTTCTTGGCGAAGCAGAAAGTACCGTCCCCCTTGCTTTGCGATAAGACTATAGTCCTGCTTGTTCCATGGCCTGCTTCAACTGTTCCATGTACTTGGACAGATCGGTCTCTGCACTTTTTAGTTTTTCACTGCACTGACTCTTGAATTCCTCATCTTTGATTGACGCAAGGTTGATTTTGGCGTTTACAGAGGCACCGCGTACCGCGGTGTCTAGCAGGAAAACCCCGACGCATACGTCGGTTATGGCGTTGGGGTTACCGTATTTGAGCAAATCGGGCACAAGAGACATAGCCTCGAGTGAAGCTGCAACAACTTGAAGTGGAATTTCTGTTGCAGTGCGAAATGCACATTGCATTGCCTGTCGCCTGGCAGTTTTTTCTTCCGATGTGTTCTTCGGCATTTTCAAAGCGGATTCTACCTGCTTGTATGCATTTGTGTCTTTTTCGGTCAATGCCAGAAGAGAGAAGTATAGATTTTCCGATCTGCTATGGATCTGCTCTAACTTGTCTTTGTTTGCTGCAAACCGAGGCAAAGATGCGGTTACGCCCGCAACCATCTGAAAGAGGGCACAGCCCATGGCACCTGCCATAGCAGACGCGGCGCCGCCCCCTGGTGCACCTTGTGGCGCACGTAATTCTTCTAAGAATTGTTCTAAACTCAAAGCCGCTCACTCCAATTCGATGTCATGTCAAAGCATAGCAGTCTTACAGTTTGAAAGGAAACACTACACAATTAGATCTAAAATGCGTTCTCTTTGAAAACCCTCTAGCTTGAGTCTCGCATAAGCAGTGTCGAGAAGAGCATCTAAAGGCACTAGACCAATGATCTCGGAGTTGACGATATCAATTCCTTTTTCCGAGGCCTCTTTTTCGATCTCGGCCATGACGACATGCATGGGTGTAGTTTTGTAATCCAGAAGATTCATAGTTACCTGTGCAAGTCCGAGTTCTTCGATCATTACGCCCTTTGCCTGGACGGCTGGGAGTCCGCCAGAGGATTCTCTTATATGCCTCGCGATAGTACGGGCGACTTTTACGTCATCGGTATTTAAATTGACGTTGAATGCGATGAGAGGCGGTCTCGCCCCCACAGCAGTTGCGCCGGCTTTGGGGTGGAGTTTTGCGGGTCCAAAATCAGGCTTTTTGTCGGGATCAGACTTGATTGCTTCTTTCAACCCTTCATATTCACCCTTCCTTACATCGGGCAGACGTACTCTATCCGGCCGGGTTGCAGCTTTGGCGTAGAGGTAGACGGGAATCGAGAGTTCTTCGCCAATTCTCTTGCCAAGTCTTTTTGCTATTTCGACACATTCCTCCATACTCACACCATGGATAGGTACAAAGGGTATCACGTCTGTAGCACCGATTCTCGGGTGTTCTCCGTGATGTTTTTCCATATCGATAAGTTCACTAGCTGTTTTCGTGGCATTAAACGCACCTTGTTCCACTTGTTCAGGGCTTCCAACAAACGTTACAACTGCTCGGTTATGGCTTGGATCCATAGACCAATCGAGCACTTTACACCCTGAGGCTTCGATCGCTTTCAAGATTGCTTCTATGACTGAAGCGTCTCTACCTTCACTGAAATTCGGTACGCATTCCACTAGTTTCTTGCGCTTCACGAATTTCCTACCTCCTTGAAAAAAACGTAATTGATGGCTTTTTCCTATGCACATGATAACACTTAAAGGCTATCACAATACTATTCTCCAGTTGAGTAGGAGGTGTCAAAAGAAACGGATAGTTGATGTTAAAGAAGGATTTTTGTTGTCATTTACCAAATACCATCTCAAGAGCCATTCGTGCTCTTTTTGTACCACATGTTTGTGCGTGAGGGGGACTGAGTGTGACCAGAAGTATTCCGTTTACGAAAATGCATGGGCTTGGCAATGACTATCTTTATGTGGATAGGTTTTCCTACAGGGAAGACGAGGATTGGAGCACATTGACCCGGGCAATTGCCGACCGGCACTTTGGAGTAGGCTCAGACGGGCTGATTACAATTGAGCCATCCGATATAGCGGATTTCAGGATGCGAATGTTCAACGCGGATGGTTTGGAGGGGGAAATGTGCGGTAACGGCATTAGATGTTTTGCTAAATATGTGTACGAGAATAGACTAACAGACAAGGTTGAACTGGTTGTTGAAACAAAAGCTGGATTAATAAGGCCTTATCTTACGGTGAAAGATGGACAGGTAGAATTAGTCTCGGTTGATATGGGAGAACCCAGACTAAAGAGATCCGACATCCCTCTCGCCAGGTTAGAAGGACCGGAGCCGGCGGTAAACGAGCCTATCGAGTTTGAAGGCCAAGTGTTCTACGGAACTTGTGTATCAATGGGAAATCCGCACTGCGTTTTTTTCTGCGATGATGTTCATGACATTGATCTTGAGCGGATTGGTCCGGCCCTGGAGAATCACCCTATATTCCCTGAGCGGGCAAATATAGAGTTTGTTGCGGTAAAGTCACGTGACGCCATTGACATGCGCATATGGGAAAGGGGTTCGGGGATAACGCTCGCATCTGGTACGGGATCTTCGGCTTCGGTGGTCGCTACGATCCTAAATGGCAAGGCAGAAAAGGGCACCCCTATTAAAGTCAGTTTACCAGGAGGCGTGCTTCTGGTAGAGTGGAAAGAAGATGGTCACGTGTGGCAGACTGGGCCAGCCGTAGCGGTGTGCAGCGGGTCTTATTTTTACGAACCATGAGAACGTCGATGACTCGGCGTAAAACGGAGTAGTCATATGAGCCAAATAGTAGCAGATTCCCTCTTACTCTTGGTCACGGTGATCTGGGGTACTACGTTTGTAGTGGTAAAAGAGGCAATATCGGCTATAAAGCCGTTCACGTTCATAGCCGTTAGGTTTTTTATTGGCGGCATTTTTCTGTTGGTTATTGTGCTTTTGCGAGCATGCGCCGCCGGGAAGAACTCTCGGAATACTGAAGGCCCGGCTTCTAGAAACGCCGCGGACTGCCATGCGCTTTCTGAAACCGGACAGTCCGGCCTCAGCTTCATGAAAGGCTCAGTGGTAACAGGGATAGTATTATTCTTGGCTTATGCTACACAGACCGTGGGGTTGATTACGGTGCCTGCCGGAAAAGCAGCGTTCATTACGGGGCTGTCGGTTGTCATGGTCCCTGTGGCATCATCTGTTTTACTTAGAGCGGCCCTCCCTAAGAACACTGTGCTTGGCGTGGCGCTTGCGACTATCGGATTAGGAATCATGTCGCTGACTTTCCCCCTCACCATTCAGGCGGGAGACCTCCTGGTATTCCTGTGTGCAATAGGGTTTGCCGCTCACATCCTCCTTATAGAGAAACATTCTAAAAACAACGATCCGGTTGTCTTTGCCGCAATCCAACTTTTGATAGTTTCTGGCGGAGCTTTTCTCGCCGCGATTATGTTTGAGTGGCCGCTTACTATACCTCGAGACAGCTGGGCCTCAATTACCTATACTGCGATCATTGCTACTTCACTTACGATACTCATACAATCCGGAGTCCAGAAATACACATCGGCTACACACGCAGCGCTCATACTATCCGCAGAACCGGTTTTCGGAGCGTTATTTGCTTGGCTCAAGGCAGGCGAAGTTTTGGCTAGTCGTGAGATTTGTGGTGGGATCTTGATTCTTGCCGGCATGATCATCTCAGAGATCGGATCTACTATAAAGCCGGGGCGACGCTTTTTCACATTTATAGGTGACCTCTTTTAGATTGGAAAAGGCCGATGATCTTTCGAGGAAACTGCAAAGCCTTAAATGCGCTTAAGAAAGGGTGGTAGATATGAGCGACCGGATGGTTTCGCATCCTTATATTCCGAATTCGCAGACGCAAGTACAAAAAGAAATGATGCTTGATGTAGGTATAGACGATATCGAAGAACTCTTTTCGGAAATTCCTGAAGATTTGAGATACAGATGTAGCATGGATCTGCCGCCCCCTGTCCTTTCAGAGGAAGGGTTGTCGCGGCACATGGAAGGAATATTGTCTCAGAATAGGACTACGAAGGATTACTTGAGCTTCCTTGGAGCAGGTTGCTATCAGCACTACGTACCTGCAATATGTGACGAAGTAGCATGCAGGTCCGAGTTCCTTACTGCGTATGCCGGAGAACCATACGAGGACCATGGGAGATTTCAAGCGCTGTTCGAGTATCAAAGCATGATGGCTGAACTCTTAGATATGGATGTAGTGAATGTCCCGACTTATGACTGGTGTCAGGCTGCCGCAACTGCCGTAAGAATGGCTGGTCGCATAACGCAACGTCCTGTTGTTCTGGTGGCAGGGAACATAAACCCTCAAAGGCTAGCGGCAATTAAGAACTATGCAGACCCGGTCATGAAGGTAGAAAAAGTGCAATACGATCCCAAGACTGGCTGTGTCGACGTGCCAAGCCTAGTGGCTCGACTGACTCCTAGCGTAGCAGGCGTCTATCTTGAAAACCCCAATTACTTCGGGCTTTTGGAGACAATGGCTGAAGATATATCTGCAGCAACCCATAAGAACGGTTCCCTTTTGTTAGTAGGAGTGGACCCAATTACACTTGGAGTTCTCGCGCCACCTTCTAGATATGGTGCGGATATTGTAGTCGGCGATATACAGACGCTGGGCATTAATATGAGCTACGGTGGGGGCGTCGCGGGATTTATAGCTAGTTGTGACAAAGAAGAATATGTTGCCGAGTATCCTTCTAGACTATTTGGAATAGCTAAGACAGACGTAGAAGGCGAATGGGGCTTTGGCGATGTGCTTTACGACAGGACTTCTTTCGCAAAGAGGGAAAAAGGGAAAGAGTTCGTAGGAACTGCAGCAGCTTTGTGGGGCATCACTGCAGGAGTGTATCTTGCTCTTATGGGTCCTTTGGGAATGAGGACCGTAGGTGAGACAATAATGCGCAACTCCGCGTATGCAGCCAAGAAAATCGCAGATATAAAAGGGATAAAGGTGAACGGTTTTGAAGGCCATTTCTTCAAGGAGTTTGCGATCAATTTCGATAGAACTGGACTTACGGTGGCCGAGATCAACCGGGAGCTTGAGTCCAGAGGGATTTTGGGAGGAAAAGACATATCAGAAGAATTTAAGGAGCTGGGCCAGACTGCTCTTTACTGCGTTACCGAGATCCACACAAAAGATGACATTCTCTGTCTATGTGAAGCGCTTGAAGAGATCGTCTGCGGGTTAAAAGGAGGGGGGACTCGATGAAAACGGAAAGACAGCTGTTGCGCCAAGGGTTTCACCAGGCTAAATGGGACGAACCCATTATATTCGAGATGAGTAAAGAGGGGCAATCCGCGATTTTCGTGGAACGAGCGGAAGAAGAGGTCACAAATGAAGTCGGGAACCCTTGGGAGGATTTGCCGGAATTCATGAAGAGGCAGACACCGCCGTGTCTTCCTGAACTGTCTCAAGCGCAGGTTCTTAGGCACTACCTTCGGCTGTCTCAGCAAACCTTAGGTGTCGATGTTAATATAGAGATAGGGCAGGGGACTTGCACAATGAAGTACAGCCCTAAGATAAATGAGAGATTTGCCTCCTCATCGAAGATAAAAGACCTGCACCCTTATCAACCGGCCGAAACAGTACAGGGCGTGCTTGAACTAATGTATAAGACCGATCTGTTTCTCAGGGAGATCTCAGGGCTTGATCGGTTCTCGTTTCAACCTGGTGGGGGTTCTCAGGCTTCTTTGGGTATGGCCTCTATTATCCGTGCCTATCACAGATTAAGAAACCAAGAAGAACATCGAGACGAGATCATAACCACGATGTTTTCTCATCCTTCTAACGCGGCAGTCTCAGCGGTCAAGGGATTCAAGGTGATTACTATTCTCCCGGATGAGAATGGTTATCCCGATCTAGAGGCTTTGAAGAATGTTGTATCGGAGCGAACTGCTGGCCTTATTGTGACCAATCCTGAGGATACCGGAGTATTCAACCCGCGCATCAAGGAATTTACACGAATCGTGCATGAAGCAGGTGGCCTATGTGGTTATGACCAAGCGAACGCAAACGGTATTTTAGGTATCACCAGGGCTAAAGAAGCAGATTTTGATATGTGTTTTTTCAACCTGCACAAAACTTTTTCTTCGCCTCATGGATGCGGAGGACCTGGTTCGGGGGCATTGGGTGTCAAGAAGGATCTTGAGAAGTTCTTGCCGGTTCCTGTGGTAGATTTCGATGGGGAAAAGTATACTCTGAACTATGATCTTCCGAATTCGATCGGGAGAATCAAGATGTTTTATGGCGGGATCCCTGCGGTAGTCAGAGCATATGCGTGGATAATGAGCCTCGGAGAAGACGGCCTTAGGGAAGTATCTAAGGTGGCGGTTCTTAACAGCAACTATCTCCTATCGAAGATAAGAAAGATAAGGGGGATCCATATTCCGTACGCACCGGGCAAACATCGTTTTGAACAGGTGCGATACAGCTGGGCACCTTTGACCGAGGAGACCGGCATAACCACCGAAGATGTGCAGAGGAGGATGTGTGACTTTGGCCTTCATTACTGGACAAGTCACCATCCGTGGATCGTTGCAGAACCCTTCACTCTTGAGCCGACAGAATCTTGGTCAAAGGAAGAGCTAGACGAGTACGTAGAAGCGCTGAAAGAAGTGTCACGTGAAGCATACGAGAGCCCACAGGTCTTGCGTAGTGCTCCGCATAAGAGCGTAGTACACAAAATCCGCCAAGATTGGTTTGACGACCCTTCAAAATGGGCGATTACTTGGAGGTCGTACTTGAAAAAACATACAGTTTGAGGAGGAAATTTAGATGCGAGAATATGTGAATCCTTTAGTTATGGAGGGAAAGACTGCCATAGTGACAGGAGGCGCATCAGGCATAGGTTTGGCTTCTGCGGAGATCCTAGCTGAATATGGGGCCAATGTGATAATCCTTGACATACAACCGGAAAAGGGTTTAGAGGCAGCCACGAGGATCTCAGAACATTGGGGCCAGTGCGGTTTTTTTGGGTGCGACGTTACTTCAGATTCTTCGTGCCGTGAGACCGTAAAGAAAATAGAGAACAAGTATGGGCATATAGACGTTCTTTTTAACAACGCGGGGGTTATCGTGAGGAAGGATGTTGTTCACCATCAGGAAAGGGAATGGGATATGGTATTGGATGTTTGTCTTAAAGGCACTTACTTGGTGTCGAAATACGTTATCCCGGTCATGGTCAGGTCTGGGGGAGGGAGTATCATCAACACGGGGTCGGGTTGGGGCCTCAAGGGCGGAGATAAGGCAGCTTCTTACTGTGCGGCAAAAGCAGGTGTTGTAAACCTTACGCGCGCTATGGCAATAGATCATGGCCCCGATAATATAAGAGTCAACTGCGTCTGCCCTGGTGATACAGATACTCCCATGCTCAGAGGAGAGGCGCGGCAACTTGGATACGATGAGGAACAGTTTCTTAGATCTTCGGGAGTAGACAGACCGCTCCGAAGAATAGGTACGCCACGAGATATTGCAAACGCAGTCTTGTTCTTGGCCAGCGATCTTTCGGGGTGGATAACCGGAACTACGATAGTGGTAGACGGCGGAGGTATTGCCTAATAGAGACGTGGCGATCTCCAAAGGAGGCTCACAAGAGGCATCAAACCTTCTTGTGAGTCTCCTTTTGTAAAAAGGTATCTTAGATTCTGGCTGCTCTATCTATGAACTCGACCACCATTTTCAAGCCCGACCTGTAGTCTTCAAGCCTAATGTTCTCATTTGGGGCATGATTTGAAGAATCCCAATAGCCTACGCCGAAGGAAACAAAAGATAAGTCGAGATGTTTTTTGAACGGGTACATGGGTCCCGAACCTCCCTGAGTAGGAGAAACTACAGGGGGCTTGCCGTAAACCACATGAGCAGATTCTCTCGCAGCATCTACGATGGGTAGTTCCGCAGGAGTCTTCACCGGGTAATCGAGGCTCACGAGCCTGACTTCTATGTCCCCATAGCCTTGGTCATGGAGGTGTTTCTTGAGTTTCTCTAATATGTCGTTGGGATCTTGATTTGGAACGAGTCGGTAATCCATCTTTGCGAGCGCCCGGGATGGCAGGACAGTCTTCTGACCTTCGCCAATGTATCCTGACTTGAAGCCGCATATGTTTGCCGTCGGGCTGAACAAGGATCTCTTGTGTAATTCGAGCCCATGCAAGTCAAGCAAGTAGCTTCTGAGGCCAAGCGCTTTAGCCTTTTGTTCTGCAAGTTCTCGGGCTTGCTCGTCTGACAGCTCTTTATCATCTAGGGCATCCTTCAAGAGCTCCATTTCTTTTGCTGTAGGCGGCAGCACATCATCGTAGAAACCGGGAATCAGAATTTGCTCCTCAGGGTTCTTTATGCTTGACAACGCCCAGACTAATCTCCATGCAGGATTTGGTATGGTGGTTGCGGACCCGGAGTGCATGTCCTTAGAAGCACCTTTCGCCAGGAGTTCTACATATAACATGCCCTTAACCCCTAGATATATTCCGGGTCGTCCGTTAGGGTTCATATAACCCGATTCCCAAACGCCATAGTCAGATTTAAGCAGGCAGGCGTTGTCCTTTACGAAGTCTGATAGGCTGGGACTTCCGATTTCCTCTTCACCTTCTATGAGGAACTTGACCGTGAGTGGAAGTTCTTTTCTTAGTTTTAGCATAGTGCCAACCGCCTGGATCCGTGCACATGCGTTACCTTTATTGTCCGATACCCCTCTACCAAAGATTTTTCCCTCTCTAATCTCTGCGCCGAAAGGTTCCGACTCCCATTCGTCTAAGGGATCGGGGGGTTGAACATCGTAATGATTGTAAAAAAGCACAGATCTTTCGGATTTTCCCTTGACCTCGCCATAGACAACCGGGTAGCCTTTTGTGGGGATAAGTCTTGCGTCTATGCCATAGCCGTCCATAAGGTTTTTGAAGTATTGCGCAGCATCTTCCATACCTATGTTTTGCGCTGCAATGCTAGGCTTCCTGACTGCCTCTTGCAGCTCTGAAACGAAAGCGTCAAAGTTCTCATCTATGAGCTTCATTTCATTTTTGTTGTTTTCCATGCGCTACACCTCCCAATTTAATAAGCGCCTAGATACTGATATATGCTACCTCTTCGCCATCTGAAAGGAATTAACCTTTATTCTTGCGAAAGTCTTACGTACTAGAACGTTGAGAAGACAGTGGGACGCTCTGGTTCGAAGATGTCTTAGAAAAGAGGTGAGTTTTCATGAGATTTCTTGAGTCCGAGTTGTGGCTTTCGGTAGGGAGCACGGTCGCCAAGTTAGGCGCAATCTTGGTTGTGTCATATGCAATTGTGAGAATCGGCAATTCTCTGATAGGTCGCATTTTCGCTAGTCCAGCTGAGAAGTCACGTCCCATCGCTATAGATGAGAATAGGGCGAAAACTCTGTCGGGGCTGCTCAAGAACGCCCTTAGGTACGCAATGGGCATAATAGCTTTGTTTATGGTTTTAGATTTGTTCGGGATAGACACAAAGGCGCTTTTAGGCGGAGCGGCGGTGCTCGGGCTAACCATAAGTTTTGGTGCTCAGAATTTGGTGAGAGATGTGATTTCGGGTTTCTTCCTAATCTATGAACGCCAGTATGATGTGGGCGAATACGTGAATATAGCGGGAGTTTCAGGAGTGGTGGAACAGGTGGGTCTTAGAACGACCGTGCTCAGGGATTGGTCTGGAGACGTTCACACGGTTCCTAATGGACTAATCGACAAAACCACTAACTGCAGCCGAAGCGCTTCTAGGGCGCTTGTGGAAGTTACGGTTCCATATTCGCAAGACTTGGGAAAAGTCGCGCAAGTGATGCAAGGCGTATGTGACGCCGCAAAGAGCGAATTGGAGTCGATAGTTGAGGGGCCGAGGGTACTGGGGGTTAGCAAGTTAGGTGAATCCGGGGCAACTTTTATGATTTGGGCAAAAACCGAACCTTTGAGTCATTGGGGCGTGGAACGGTACCTTAGGTTAAAACTGAAGGAGGCGCTAGATGCCGCTTCCATAGAAATTTCTTACCCAAGGGTGGTAGTTGATATAAAAGGACCGGAGCAACCGAGGCCTCTAGGGTGAAAGACGAACTATTAACCTAACTAGTACAGGCGGAGTTATGCAAACCCAACTCCGCCTGTATCGGTGCGATAGGACCCGGCGCGTTATTTCAGGTCAAGATAGTCGGCTATATTGGCTCTCTCAGACTTCACGGGTCGGATTTTACCTGTTAACGACGTTAAGAGCGAAGTGACTCCTGGTCCGTGCCCAGACACAAATGAGTTGCTGTGTACGACTATGCCGATTATGATTGCGCCGCGCCTATAACTTCTACCATAGTATGATGAGGAATCTAGAATAGCTACGATGTCACCTAACCTTATCTTGTCGAGTCCCAACTCCTTGAGTCTCTCTTGTTCCATAGAAGTGATATCATAATCACCCGTTTCGGCAGAAGAAGCACCTAGGCCGCTCCCCATGAACTCTGGCGGGATCATTGCTGAAACAGGTACTTCCAGGATACCGTCTTTTTCTTCAATTCCCATGCTATGCAGAAACAACGGAGACAGATTCATACACTTGACATCAGGGTACTCGGTGAGCTCTAGTCCTTGGCCAATAGATCGGATTTGAACTTTGTCTCCGATTTGGAGTTTCTCAAGGACGTCCTTCTCGAAATGAATTATCACATGCTCTATACCGCCGTGCTTACCTGTTACGACTCCTCGAGCACCTTTGGCGTCGCCTGACACTACATATGCGGTATTACCTATGCATGATAGGGTATTGTACCCTTGGTTTGCGTTTTGATCCAAGTTCTTAGTACTCACCCCAGGTTCTACGTGATCGCCGGCCCAACCAAATGCGGGATCACCAACTTTGACGTTATACGTTATTCCACCGGTGCCTGGGGTTACACGTACGTGCCCGTCATAGCATATTCTGGGTCTGGCTCCGGGTGATGAGACTTCGCCCATGACAGATAGCATTACCAAGCGGTCTTCGTTTGTTTTTAACATGTTCTTTCCCCCTATTTCCAATCTAATTCCTCTATTGCAGAACGGGATCATAGTCTTCAGGATTCTTCTCTAGGTGAGAATCAAACCACCTCAGGATCTGGTTCAGCCTATGCACACGCAAAACCGGTTTTCCAGAGCGGGAGAGCTCGTGGCTGGACTCCGGGAACCTTGCCATCTCGGTTTCTCTGTCGAGTTTCTTGAGGGCAACATAGAATTGCTCACCTTGCTCGATTGGGCACCTCTGGTCCTTTTCAGCGTGAATTATGAGCAGAGGTGTGGTTACATTTTCTACGTATGCGAGAGGCGAGTGTTTCCACAATAGATCAAAGTCCTTCCAAGGATTGCCCAGGATCTGTGTTTCGGTGAATGTGTATCCTATATCTGATACACCATGGAACGAGATCCAGTTCGAAATGCTTCTCTGAGTGACTGCGGCCTTAAACCTGTCCGTGTGTCCCACGATCCAGTTTGTCATGAAGCCTCCATAACTGCCCCCGGTTACACCTAGGTTGGTTTCATCGATAAGGTTATGGGAGGCAGCGAAGTCAACCCAGCTCATGAGATCCTCATAGTCCATACCGCCATAGTCTCCTATCACTGCGTGGAGGAACTCCTGGCCGAAACCTTCACCGCCTCTGGGATTTGTATAAAACACAGTGTAGCCTTTGGCAGCAAGCAATTGGAATTCGAAGAAGAAATTCCAACCGTACATTGACGCAGGCCCGCCATGGATCTCAAGAATAGCAGGATATTTCTTTCCTTCCTGATACCCTATTGGCCTCATAACCCAGCCAAGTCTATCTTGACCATCTTTGGATTTGAAATTCAGCGCTTCGGGTTCGCTGAGATATACTTCCTCGAGCAGTCCCTGATTTTCATCGGTAAGCATGCGTTCACTAGAAGTGCCTAACTCTAGGCTTCCGATATCACCGGGCATGGTAGGAGTCGAAACCGCTATTGCAGCTTTCTTCCCCGAGCTGTCAAGAGTAAAACCGAATATCTGACGTTTTCCTCCTAGGGTGAGGCTTACATTTCCGCCCTCTACTGGAACGGAAAAAAGCGATGTGTTGCCACTATCACTGGCTAAGAAGTATACAACCTTACCGTCGGGACTTACTGCGGGACCGTTTTCCGATGGACCGAAGTGGCTGTCACCTGCCATACTATCTCCCACAGAGCGGTCGAAAGAACCGGTCAGAACAACTGACTCGCCGCCTTCTGACGGCACTCGCCAGATCTTGCTGAGCGTCGCGGCTCCATACTCTCTCTTGTGACCTGCGTAAATAATGTATCTACCGTCGGGAGTCCAGACAGGAGAAGTAGATGGTCCCTTGCTGTCTGTGATTTGCTTAGGCTCGCCACCGTCAGACGGGACAGTGAAAACGTCCACTATCCAAGGCTCCTTGTCCGGGTTTTCCTGTCTGTTTGCGCAAAACGCAATGTAGTTGCCGTCTGGCGACCATGCGGGGCCAAAATGATCAAAATCGCCGGAAGTTATCTGTTTTGCGGGTTCTTGTCCTGCAACGTCTTGGACAAACAGGTGGTTTCTGCTTTTTCCTATGAGTCCCATTGCTGCGTCGGACTTCATCTTCAGTCTGGTAACTACGGTGGGCTCTTCCAGTTTCTTTTTCTTCTCGGCCTCTTTGGCCTTCTCATCTAGTGGTTTCTGCAATTCATCAGGCGGGTCTTCTGGGTTTACCGGTGCCGTGAAGCAGATTCTCTTGCTGTCCGGAGACCATGAAGGACCCGAAGCGCCTCTGCGCATGGTGGTAAGCTGCAGAGCTTCGCCGCCTAGGGTTTCCATAATCCAGATCTGTTTCTCGTCTGTTCTGTCCGATACGAAAGCAAGTTTAGTTCCGTCAGGGGACCATCTTGGTGAAGTATCTCTCTTAGGGCCAGAGGTAAATGGCCTTGGCTTGCCGGAACCGTCGGCCGGGACTATCCAGATCGTGCTCCTATACTCCTTAGTTTTTTCCTCAATCACGGTCTTAACATAGGCTATTTGTTTTCCGTCAGGAGACAGTTGCGGATCAGACACAAAAACCATTCTGTACAGATCATCGCTAGTTAACCTTCTTTTTGCGGTCAAAAAAAGCACCTCCTTTAAGTAATACACGAATCAGATTGATACTGGTTCCTGTTGAGTTTCCTCATGTGAAGCCTTTATTCCTTCTTCTGGAGGAATTACTATTTCAGAAGTCGAAGAAAGTGTTTCTGATAGGTTATTTCTGATATGGGGCTAAAGGCAGATCACAGACTTACATGAGAAATGGGGAGTGCAGATGACAGATAAAGTGAACTCAGAATGTCGAGACGTTGTGGCAGATGAGGGGTTTCGATGGATTGACCAAAATGCTACAGAAATCGCATGTCTTAGCGACGAAATTTGGCAGTATGCCGAGCTTGGCCTCCACGAATATCGGTCGGCTGCGGCATTGGAAGGTTTTTTGAAAAAACATGGGTTTGACGTTGAAAGCGGTATAGCAGGTATGCCCACGGCGTTTGTGGCTACCTGGGGCAAAGGTGAGTCCACCATAGGTTTTCTAGGAGAATACGATGCTTTACCAGGTGTGTCGCAGAAAGTATCTTGGGAAAAGGAAGAACTCACACCGGGCGGGTCCGGACACGGGTGCGGCCATAACCTTTTAGGAGTAGGGAGCGCTGCGGCAGCAGTTGCGCTCAAAGAAGAACTCGTGGGCAGAGGGATTGAGGCAACGATCAAATACTTCGGTTGTCCTGCCGAAGAGAATTTTAGCGGTAAGGCATTTATGGCAAGAGACGGCTATTTTCACGGTCTCGACGTATGCCTGACGTGGCATCCCGGGTCGATGAACATAGTTAGGGGTGGTAGCTCCTTGGCTGTAAAGTCTATGGTAGTGACTTTTCACGGTATCGCCTCTCATGCGGGTGGTGCGCCACACCTAGGGAGAAGTGCCCTTGATGCTGTAGAAATCATGAATATTGGCGCTAACTATCTTAGGGAGCACGTGATTGAACAGGCCCGGATTCACTATGTCACCACAAACGGCGGCCTGCAACCTAACGTCGTACCCTCTCTCGCATCGGTTTGGTACTATGTGCGTGCGCCTCGGATGCAACAATTGGAAGAAATCTACCAGAGGGTTCTGAAGTGTGCTGAAGGCGCAGCGATCATGACCGAAACTACGTATGATGTTCAAGTCTTAGAAGCCGTACATGAAGTTCTTCCGAACGAGGTTCTTCAAGATGTTCTGAGACGGGCTATGTCTGTAGCCGGCGCGCCTAGGTTTTCAGAAGATGATGCCGAATTTGCGCGAAAGATCGAGCGGACTTTCCCCAAGAAATTCGAGGAAATGATAGATGATGAGAAACTGTCAGACGCAGATAGGGCAAAACTGGTTGGTAAAGTCCTAAATGATGAGGTTTTGGGACGCCCGGATTCCCCACCCGATTCTAGGGGTTCGACTGATGTCGGGGAGGCAAGCTGGTGTACGCCGACCGAACAGTTCAACACAGCTTGCGTTGCGCTGGGAACTCCCGGTCATTCATGGCAGTACACGGCTCAGGTAGGGATGAACATAGGCCATCAAGGCATGCTGAGCGCGGCAAAAACGTTGACCCAAGCAGGTCTTATGTTGATAACTGATAAGACGCTCATTGATGAAGCCAAAAAAGAGTTTTTGAATAGAACCGGCGGGAGACCTTTCAAGAGTGCACTTCCGGCCGACGTGGTGCCGGCGTTCGATATGTTCGAGGATAAGTAGCCGAAAATTCGTGAGTTCGATGGAAAGAACGGGTCGAGCGTATCGCTGGGCGAAGCCATATAGAGTCGATACCTTGACCCGTTGCGATCATTTCAGGTTACGTACCGCTATATACATGCCCTGAGATACCTCGAAATGTGCCTTGTTGGAAGTCAATTCTTGTATGAGAGACTTGAGACTCGATATATCCTCGGGTATAACATATGCCTGGATTGTGACTTTTTCTGCATAAGATATCTTAGCAGTCTTGCATCCTAACCCTTCAATTGTTCGCTGCACGCTCCCGAATTGATTGTAGTCACAAGATATGGTAACCAAGTCGTGGTATCTATAAAGAGCTAGCCCTGCGTCATTAAGTGCAAGGGAGGCAGTTGTGCTATAGGCTCGGATTAATCCTCCGGCGCCAAGCTTAATCCCTCCAAAATACCTGGTTACCGTAACGACAACGTTTTGTATGTCTTGCTTCTTGATGACTGCAAGTATTGGATATCCTGCAGTGCCTCTTGGCTCCCCGTCGTCGGAAGCTCTTTCCGCAAAGTCGCCGATTCCGATGCAGTATGCATAAACGTTATGAGTTGCTCCGGAGTGTTCTCTTTTTATATTAGAGATGAACTCAGATGCTTCTTGTTCAGAAAAGCACGGTGCAGCTTGCCCAATGAACCTGGATTTTTTCACCACGATCTCTGAGTTTCCGAGTTTTCGAGGTGCCATGAACTCCATACGGTCACCACCTCGCAAATGTAATTTATGAGGAAGATGATTGCTGATACAAGAATTCTATCCTTATTGACGGATTCTATCAAATAAAGCACAGGAACACATCTCAAGTTGTTACGTCAATAAGGGCGGAATAATGAAGAGATTAATGAGCCATATGAGACAATGTGGGACGTCCACAAATACTATGGGGATAAGGGGTTGAACCGCGATGTCTTTCATCGAGAACACTAAGACCTTTCGGAGAATTGTGATCTTGATCGTGGTTGTGCTTTGCCTGTCTGTGTTTCAAGGTGTCTATGCTCCAGAGGTCAGAGCCGAGGAGGTTGAGAGGAGAGTAATCTCTGTAAGTGGCGAATTTACGATATATGTAAAGCCAGATGTTGCCACAGTGAGCTTTGGAGTCGAAACCAATGCATCTACAGCGCAAGAAGCTCAGGCGGAAAACTCATCGCTTATGAACAAAGTGATATCAGAACTCCTAGCACAAGGGATTTCCAGAGAAGATATTCAGACTTCCGATTTCGCGCTATATCCGGTCTATGAAACCATAGAAAATGCGCGGACTAGTCAGCAGATGTTGATAGGCTATAGGTGTAACAATACGGTCACTGTAAGGATCAAGGATCTTTCGAAGATAGGTCAGATAATTGACGCGACTGTAAAGGCTGGAGCTACAAATGTTGGAGGCATATCTTTTGGAGTGCTTGATCCCAAGAAGTATCAGGACCAGGTTTTGGCCAAGGCTGTAGAACACGCCCGACATAAAGCGGAAGTTATGGCAAAAGCCGCAGGAGTTACGATTAAGGATGTCATTAACATATCTGACGGATGGGTTTCTGTGTCTTCGGTACGAAAAACTGCCAACTTCGCAGAGGCGCAGATGGATGAAACGCCTATAGAGCCTGGTGAAGTCACCATAACTGCCACGGTTCGAATGGACTTTACATTCTAGTCATCAATATCTTAGATTCTGTAGTTTCAGGTGCTCCTTCCTTGCCTGACGAGGGGGAGCACCTTTTCGTCGTAACAGACATAAGCTTGGATGACTGATGTTGCAGGAAACTAGAGACTCTCATGGAACTTGGAAGAGAACACCCATGTGGGAGTCTTTATCATCTAGATGGGTGGATAGACTATAGGGTTGTAGTAGAAAAGGTGGGTGCCATTATGCAAGCGACGTTGCGGCGGGTTAGGATTGAGGACAAAGCTAGGGTAATTCAAATTGAAGAGAAAGCTACTCCCAATCTGAGGTATTTGGGAACTATGTTTGAGCATTGGGTGCATGATGACGTAGGAGAGTTTTGTGTAGCAGAGGTAGGAAATAAACTAGTAGGTGTTGGGAAGTTCACTATCCTATATGACGGTTCTGCCTGGTTAGAGGCGCTGCGGGTCATACCTGAAGTTCAGGGGCAGGGGATAGGGAAGAAGTTCTACAGACGTTTCTTTGATCTCGCAGAAGAAAAGAGATTGCCAGCTATGCGTATGTATACCGGCATAAAAAACCAAGCCAGTAAAGGCTTGGCTGAGAAGTTTGGTCTGCGTGTTGCCTCTACCTGTAAAGGAGCTTCTTGCAGGGTGAACCCAAGCGTGAACGCAGGTTCTTTCCGGCTGTTGCGGCCAGACGCAGATGGTTTGTCAGTAGATCAGTTATGTAGAGAGGTAAAGAACACTTGGGGCAGATTCTGCGTCATGAATCGGACTTTCTACGAAGCTACGCCAGATTTGGTGCGGTCGTGGCTTGACGAGTCCAAACTATATTCAGATCCCGAGGATGGAACTTTTCTGTCCTTCGGTGCTAGATTTCAGGCCGATCTATCCTTGCATGTAGGGTTTATAGGCGGTAATTTCCAAAAAGCTCTCGATTTTGCTAACGCAAAGGCCGTAGAGCTTGGGGTTCCTTCAATATCGTGTCTGTACCCGGCCGGAAATGCTGAACTTGAAGAGGTGCTGCATAAAAACGGCTGGCACCCAGATCCGTCTGATTATTTGGTTATGGAAGTATTGAGAGAAGATAGTTAAACTATACTGAATGATGCGATACATACGCGGCAAGACTGCATCAGCTAGTGAGTGACTATATACCTTCAGTCACTTTTGCGTTGCACTTGATAGGAGGGAGATTGGTGACCATTAGAACTGTCCTTTGTGATCTTCTTGATGTTGAATACCCAATTATACAAGGAGGAATGGCGTGGGTAGCCACAGGTGAACTGGCAGCTGCTGTGAGCGAGGCAGGCGGGTTAGGAGTTATCGGTGTAGGGAATGCTCCAAGGGAAGTGGTTCGGAAAGAAATTGAGAAGACAAGGGCGCTTACCAGGAAGCCTTTCGGCGTCAACGTGTATCTCTTGTCGCCTTTGGCTGAAGAGATTATCGACTTGGTAATAGAAGAAAAGGTACCGATAGTAGTTACGGGGGCAGGAAATCCAGGTAAGTATATACCAAGATTCAAAGACGAAGGGATAAGGACTCTATCCGTAGTAGCGTCGGTAAACCTTGCCAGAAGGCTTGAACGAACGGGTGTAGACGCTCTGATTGCGGAGGGGATGGAATGCGGAGGACACATTGGTGACATCGCGACCATGCCTCTGGTTCCCCAGATAGTTGATGCGGTATCGATCCCTGTTGTAGCAGCAGGTGGGATATACGATGGGAGAGGCCTGGTTGCGGCGCTAGCTCTTGGAGCGAGCGGAGTACAGATGGGTACTCGTTTCGTTTGCGCGAAGGAGTGCACCGTCCATCCCAATTATAAGAAGGCAATTATTTCGGCCCGTGACAGGAGTACGGTTGTAACAGGTAGAAGTACAGGGCATCCGGTACGTGTGCTAAGCAACAAACTTGCCAAACAGTTTTTGGAAGCAGAAGCCAAAGGGTTATCACCGAGAGAAATAGAGGCGATAGGGGCGGGAGCCCTGAGACGGGCGGTTGTCGACGGAGACGTAGAATACGGATCGCTTATGGCTGGACAAGTTTCGGCAATGGTACGCAAAGAGGAATCATGTAAGGCAATTATAGATGATGTCATCTCGGGTGCTGAGAAAGTGCTCGAAAGGCTGTGTAGTATGCAAAAATGCCCTGAAAGTGAGTGAATCTAATGTTTAGAGAACGTCGGGACTACGCTGAACCGTACAAAATCAAGATGATCGAGAAGATAGAGTTAGCAGATCGGCCAACGCGCGAGCGGTTAATAAGCGAGGCGGGATACAACGTGTTTTCTCTGCCCGCTGAGGCTGTATACATAGACCTTCTGACTGACAGCGGAACCGCGGCTATGTCGGATTACCAATGGGCTGGCATGATGATGGGTGATGAGTCGTACGCTGGGAGCAAGAACTATTATCACTTGAAAGATTCAGTAAGAAGCGTTATGGGTTACGAATATGTAGCTCCAACACATCAAGGCAGGGGCGCAGAACATATCCTTATGAACATCTTTGTCGAGCCGGGGGATCGCGTTCTTGGCAATATGCATTTTGACACGACCGAAGGGCACATTCTTCTTCGAGGAGCGCAGCCTGTGAATTGTCTTGCGGAAGTCGGATACAACGTCTCAGCAGAAGCTCCTTTCAAGGGGAATTTCGACCTCAATTTGCTGGAAGAAGAAATCAAGAAAGACAAAAAGAAAGCAGCACTGATATTGGTAACGATAACATGCAACAACAACGGCGGGCAGCCGGTTTCTATGGAGAACATAAGAGGGGTAAGGGCTATTGCAGACAAATATGGTATTCCAATGTTCTTTGATGCTGCTCGATTTGCTGAAAATGCCTATTTTATTAAAAAACTAGAACCAGGGTATGAGGATAGATCAATTATAGATATTGTAAGAGAAATGTTCTCTTATGGTGACGGTTGTACCATGAGCGCGAAAAAAGACGCATTAGTGAACATAGGAGGATTCATTGCCTTCAAGAATAGGGAGAACTACGAAAAGGCGATTGAGTGGCAAATACCCTTCGAGGGCTTCGCGACCTACGGGGGGCTTGCCGGAAGAGATCTGGAAGCGGTGGCAAGAGGTCTCCGGGAAGTTCTGGACGAACGCTATCTGGAAGACCGGATTGGCCAGGTAGCTTATCTTGGCGACCTTCTTACCTCATACGATATTCCTATTGTGAAGCCCAGCGGAGGACATGGAATATACGTTGACGCGAAATCTCTGCTGCCTCATATACCTAGGCATGAATTTCCTGCTCAGACCCTGACTGTTGAATTGTATACAGAAGGGGGAGTTAGGGGAGTTGAACTTGGCGGATGTGCTTTTGGACATAAGGATCCCCAAACCGGCGATGACATTTGGCCCGAATTGGAACTCGTACGATTGGCAATACCTAGAAGAGTGTACACAGATAGACATATGGAGTACGTAGCTAGGACGTTAAAAAGAGTGAAGGAACGCGCGTCGTTAATAGACGGTCTTAGGATTGTACACGAAGCACCGGTGCTTCGTCATTTTACCGCAAGGTTTGAAAGAGTAAGATAGGCTTCGATGATACAAGCACTTGATAAAAGCACGTTGTCCGGTGTTTTTGAACCACTGGGTTCTTGCCGGACAACGTGTATTTTTTGCTAGTTTTCCTTCACTGCCTTACTGCCGAAACCCATCTCTGATATGATCTTGCTCAACACGGGACTGAGAACTGCTCCAATAAGTATCCCCGAGCCTGTTTGAACTATGTTGCCCATTACCTCAGGCAGGATTGCCATAGGCGAGTAGATGACAGCTGTTCCTGCTGCATAGCCAGCTATGATCCAAATGGCTGCCAGTATCATGGCTAAGATTTGTTTCTTTCTATCCTTGTTGTAACCAAGTTTGGCCACTATCAAGCCTGCTACTCCTTTGATAACCATAGTCCAGGGTGCCCATACTACATACCCGCCAAGTATGTCTGCGAGCGCTGAGCCCAAGGCGCCACCAACGATGCCGTAAAGCGGGCCGAGAGCAAGGGAGGTAGCGAAGATAACGCCGTCTCCCAGGTGGATGTAGCCTGTTGCGGTTGGTAACTTAAGAAACATAGTAGATACTAATACTATTGAAGTTACCAGACCCAGGACTACCAATG
>ERZ795047.280-NODE-280-length-65990-cov-11.997285_pt1 | contig 65990 bp, 61 predicted proteins | sample MGYA00375131_ERZ795047 | MGnify/ENA primary metagenome ERZ795047 (study PRJEB30176, sample SAMN05720228) | activated sludge metagenome | isolation source: Anaerobic digester | place: Japan | collected 2015-05-20 ... | reverse complement strand
AATAAAAAAGTAAGTGTGATTTTCCCAACCTATAATGAAAAAGATTCTATCAGAGATGCAATAGAAGATTTTTTTGCATCAGGATTTGTTGACGAGATTATTGTTGTTAATAATAATGCGGCAAAGGGGACAGACGAAGAGGTAAAGAAAACAAATGCAAAACTTGTCTATGAAAAAAAACAGGGCTATGGATATGCGATATGGAAGGGATTAGAAGAGGCAAAAGGAGAACTTTTTATTATATCTGAACCAGATGGTACATTTTCAGGAAGGGATGTTATAAAATTGCTCGCCTATTCTGATGATTTTGATTATGTTATTGGAACAAGGACAACAAGAGAATTAATATGGAAAGATGCAAATATGGGTGCTTTCTTAAAATGGGGAAATTGGGCTGTAGCCAAACTTCTCGAGTTTTTATACAATACAACAACACTTACTGATGTTGGTTGTACAATGAGATTGATAAAAAGACCTTTGTATGAAAAACTCAAGCCGCATTTTTCTGTAGGAACACAACATTTTGGACCTGAATTAACCCTTCTTGTTGCAAAGGCAAATGTTAGATTTATCGAGATTCCCGTAAACTATAAGCCGAGAGTAGGAAAATCTTCTGTAACAGGTAGTTTCAGGAAATCACTTGTTCTCGGTATGAAAATGATATTTCTTATTATACAATACAGGTTTAAGAGGATAAACTTCAAAAATGATTCTTGCATATCATAGAATAAACAAATGGTATCCTGATGATGCATTAAGCGTTTCTCCTGAAATGTTTGAATCTCAGATAAGATTTTTATTGAAAGAAAAGTACGAGCCAGTTTCTTTATATGAGTATATCAAAAACAATGCGCATAGAAGAACTTTTTGTGTTACATTTGATGATGGATTTGCAGATAACTTTTTCATTGCTTTTCCAATTATGAAAAAATATGGGATAAAACCAATAATTTTTCTTATTGCCCATAGTATTGGAACAGAGAAAATTCATGAAAGATATAGAGACAAAGAAAAGGATAGATACCTTAAATGGAAAGAGGTTCAGGAGATGTTAAAATCAGGCGTTATCTTTGGTTCTCATACATTAACCCATCCAGATCTTACCAAACTTCCAAGAAAACAGGTGTGGAGTGAAATATTTGAATCAAAGAAATATATCGAAAAAAATATTGGACAGAGGATTGATTTTTTTTGCTACCCTTATGGTCGTCAAAACGAAAAAATCAGGCAAACAGTTAAAAATGCTGGGTACGCTGGTGCGGTTATTACAAACTGGAAGGGTAGTTTTGATTCTTATTCACTTCCGAGGATTGGTATATATGGACATAATTCACTTTTTACATTCAGGTTAAAAATATGGCTGAAAAAACTTCGTATAAAATAAGTCATATTTTGTTTTTGATATTTCTGGTAGGGCTTTTAGCCAGAATTGTATTTATTCTTTTACTTGGTCCACATTTTTATTTTGATGATGAGCAGGAATACTGGAAGATGGTAAATAATTTTCTTTCTGGAAAAGGTTTAATGGTTTCTGAAACATTAAAAGCATATAGACCTCCTGTTTATCCTTTGTTTATTGCGATACTTGTTAAACTTGGTTCTGGTATTGTGGGCATAAGGATTGTTCAGGCGTTAATTTCTGCAGTAACAAGTGTTTTAATATATCTACTCGGAAGAAAAGTATTTTCTGAGAGGGTTGCTATTCTTGCTGGTTGTATTTCCTCTGTTTATCCATTTTTTATTTTTTATACTGGGTTTTTACTTACTGAAACATTGTTTATATTTCTTATGGTATCTGCCATTCTTATGTTCATTAGGGTTTTTGAATCAGACACATCACCTTTATATGGAACTATTCCAGGTTTTATAACAGGTATCGCTGGTTTATGCAGACCAACGATGGAAGCATTTTTCCCATTTGCTCTTGTTTTCATTCTTTTTAGTGAAGGTTCTTACAAAAAAAGATTGTTGAAAATTTTCTTTGCTGGGCTTGGTTTTATTCTTATTTTATCTCCCTGGGTTATAAGGAATTTTGTTGTCCTCGGCAAATTTATTCCGGGAACAACAATGGGAGGGGCTGTTTTCTGGGAAGGAAATAATCCATATTCTGAAGGTGGTCCTTGCAGATACTTTCCTGATGGTGTCTGGCAGATTGATGAATCAAAAAGGGACAGTATTTTTTATAAGATTACCATTGACTATATAAAACAAGATCCTGTAAGATTTATAAAACTCCTCGGGAAGAAGTTTGTCAGATTTTGGAATGTTGTACTGAATGCATCCGACTATAGCAGTTTTTTTTATCGTCTTGTCAGCGTATTGAGTTTTGGACTGCTGCTTCCATTTTTTGTCATTGGATTATTTATTCCGCCGTTAGATCTGAAAAAGGCATTTCTTATAGGTATAATTGTTTTTTTTACAATTTTTCATATGATTTTTCTTGCTTCTGTACGCTATAGGATTGCGATTGAACCATTTGTAATTCTGTTTGCATGTCAGGGGTTTTTCTGGTTTCTTGAGCATGTAAAGGGGATTGTAAATAAATGAAACTTTCTGTGATCGTTCCTGTTTATAATGAAAAAAATACCATTGAGGTCATTATTCAAAAACTTCTTACAGTTCCTATTAATAAAGAAATTATTATTGTTGATGATGGCAGTACAGATGGAACAAGTCAAATACTCAAAAAGATTTCCCAGCAAAAATTCCCATTGATTAAGGTTATTTTTCAACCGAAGAATATTGGAAAAGGATATGCCATTCGAAGGGCAATAAACGAGATTACAGGTGATGTTGTTGTGATACAGGACGCAGACCTTGAATATGAACCAATGGATTATCTCAGGATGATAGAGCCAATAGAGCAGGGCAGGGCTGATGTTGTTTATGGCTCGAGAATACTTGGGAAGAATCAAACATCTTCTTTTTCATTTTATGTTGGGGGAAGGTTTCTTTCCTTTTTTACAAACCTTCTTTATGGAACATCAATCACTGATGAACCCACATGTTATAAGATGTTTAAGAGTGATATCTTAAAAGGTATCAAACTTAACTGTAAAGGATTTGAGTTTTGTCCTGAAGTAACAGCGAAGATTGCAAAAAAGAAAATCAGGATATACGAGGTTCCAATAAGATATACTCCTCGTAAAATAAGAGAGGGGAAAAAAATCAGATGGAAGGATGGAGTCATTGCCATATGGACACTAATAAGGTACAGATTTTAATCTGTCCGTTATGTGGGGGTGATTCCCGTAGTACTTGGAACGAGGCAGGTTATTATGCTTTCAGATGTAAAAGATGTGGGGTTGTTTTTTCTGAAAGCAGAAATAACACTTTTCTTTATGATAAAAACTATTTCTACAGGTGGTATATCAGGTCTGCCCAAAAAAGGAAAAGATATCTAAAAAAGATTTTGAAAAAAATAGAGAGAAAATATACTAAACTACCAGAGGGTAATTATCTTGATGTTGGGTGTGGCGCTGGGATATTCCTTGATATTGCGAAGCAAAACCACTGGAAAGCGGTAGGTGTGGATATTTCCCCTGCTGCTCTGGCATATTGCAGACAAAAAAAATTTAATGTTATTCAGGGATATCTTTCAGAATTATCATTACCTTCAGGATATTTTGATGTTGTTGTGCTTTTTGATGTCATTGCTCATATTGAAAATCCTGTGGACTATCTGAAAGAGATAAAAAGGGTTATAAGGGATGATGGACTTGTTATAATCAAAACGCCAAAACATCCCTCCCGACTTTTTTATATTGCGCGTCTTTTTAAGTTTACGAGGAAATCAAGGGTTCTTCTTCATATACCCGCACAAATATTTCATTTTGAAGAGACATCACTTCAAAAATTCTGTTTTATGAATGGGTTTAATGTTGTTTGTATATTTACCCTTGATGATATCCCTGGTTTTTTTCTTAAAAAGAGCCCTGTTTATATGTTATTGTTTTTTTTACAGGCATTTTTGAAGATATTCTGCGGAAGGAATTCAATGGTTGCAGTTTGCCAGAAGAAAATATGAACTTATTAACTTAAGAATTTCATATTATCTGGTTTTAATTCCTTACCAGCAGGTTTCGCCTGATTTTTTTTAGCAGTAATGATAAAATAATGAAATGAGAAAAATAATTATTACGGGCGGTGCTGGTTTTATCGGGACGAATCTTGCACTGGATCTTTTAGGAAATCCTGATAATGTTATTGTTGTTTATGACAATCTTTCGAGGAAGGGTGTCAAGAGTAATATTAGATTCCTTCTTGGTCAGGGATTTAAGAATTTTCAGTTTATTCAGGGAGATATAAGAGATTTTAATCTTCTGAAACAGGTTGTTTCTGGCGCTGATTGCGTTTTTCATCTTGCTGCACAGGTTGCTGTTACAAGTTCTGTTGATGACCCAATCAATGACTTTGAAACAAATGCCTCAGGAACATTATACCTTCTTGAGGCATGTCGAAAAAAGGCCAGGAATGCATTCTTTTTATATGCATCAACGAACAAGGTTTATGGTGATCTTTCTAATTTAAGGATAAGAAAACTTAAGACCAGATATGCATTTATAGATAAAGAAAACGGTATCAGTGAAGAACAGCAACTGGATTTTCATTCTCCATATGGATGTTCAAAAGGTTCAGGAGATCAATATACAAGAGATTATTCGCGAATTTATAATATGAAAACAGTTGTCCTCAGGCAGTCATGTATATATGGACCATTTCAGCATGGAAATGTTGACCAGGGCTGGATTGCACATTTTGTAATCTGTGCCCTTTCAGGTAGGGGAATTACCATCTATGGAGATGGCAAACAGGTAAGAGATATTCTTTGCGTTTATGATCTTATCAGGGCGTATAAAACACTTTTTGAAAAGGCAGAGGTGTGTTCGGGTAGTATTTTTAATATTGGTGGGGGGAAACAAAACTCTTTTTCCCTTCTTGAAATCATAGAAATTATAGAGAGGATAACCGGGGAAAAGATAAAATACAGTTTTGATAGATGGAGACCTGGAGATCAAAAGGTTTTTATAAGTGATAATGCTTCTATTAAAAAGGCAACTGGCTGGGAACCAGAGATTTCTGGTTTTAAGGGTGTTGAATATTTGATAAACTGGGTAAGAGAAAATCCAGGATTTTTTTCCCAGGGGAAGAAATGAGAAAAATTGGTATAATCGGTGCTGGGCATGTTGGCCTTGTTACAGCAGCGTGTTTTGCAAATATGGGCCATTATGTTTTATGTGCTGATAATGATATATCGAAAATAAGGTGTCTGAAAAAAAATAAGATTCCTTTCTATGAACCGAATCTTGATGATCTTGTTCGAAGCGAAACAGAGAAAGGAAAACTTGTTTTTACCTCTTCTATCAAAAGGTTAACCCTCGAATCAGAAATTATTTTCATTGCAGTCGGAACTCCTTCAACAGATTGTGGTAGGGCTGATTTATCGGCAATTGAGAAGGTTACAGCAGAGATAGCAGATGCTCTTACCTGTTTGAAGAACCCATCTGGCATTTACAAGATTATTGTAGAGAAAAGCACAGTTCCTGTTTTTACAGGAGAATGGGTTAAAAAAACACTGCAAATTATGCTGCCAGTTGGCCTTGATTTTGATGTGGCGGCAAATCCGGAATTTTTAAGAGAGGGAAGTGCAGTAAATGATTTTATGAAGCCCGACAGGATTGTTGTTGGCGTGGAAAACCAGAGGGCAAAGAAAATATTTGAGGAGATTTATAAACCATTAGATGCACCTATGCTATTTACTGACATAAAAAGTGCAGAATTAATAAAACATGCCTCAAATTCTTTTCTTGCCTTGAAAATCTCCTATATTAATATTATTGCACGAATATGTGAGAGATGTGACGCAGATGTTGATAATGTGGCAGATGGAATGGGTTACGACAAAAGAATTGGAAGGGCATTTCTTAATGCAGGTATCGGTTATGGTGGATCATGCTTTCCAAAAGATGTCAGGGCTTTTATTTATCTTGCAAAAAAACTTGGCATTTCTTTTAATCTTTTAAGAGAGGTAGAAAAAATAAATAAACAACAGAGAGAAATAGCAATAAAAAAAGCTGTTTCTCTTCTTGGTGGAAGACTTGCAGGCAAAAAAATTTGCGCTTTCGGAGCAGCGTTTAAGCCAGATACAGATGACTTAAGAGAAAGTCCGGCGGTTGAGATAATAAAAAAACTTATATCAAGGGGAGCAAAGGTTAGATGTTATGATCCGATGGCTCTTAAAAATCTTGTTATAGAGGTACCTGATGTTGATGTTTATAACAATCCTTATGATGCAGTTGATTCATGTGATTTATTAATGTTGTTAACGGAATGGTCCCAGTTTGCTGAACTGAATTTTGAGAGAATAAAGAAATTGATGAAAAGCCCATTTATTATTGATTGTAGAAATTTTCTTGATGTGAAGCATTTAAAAAAACTTGGATTTATCTATTCAGGAATCGGGAGAAAGGTATGAATGCTATTGTTACAGGTGGTGCAGGGTTTCTTGGCAGTCATCTGTGTGAAAGATTATTGAAAAACGGAGATTATGTATATTGCATTGATAATCTGATAACAGGTTCTTTTGAGAATGTAAAACATCTTTCGGGAAATATTAGGTTTAAGTTTATACAGGAAGATATCATTTCATTTAATATTGAGAATATTTCTATAAAACCAGATATAATCTTTCATCTTGCAAGTCCAGCATCTCCTCCTGACTATATGAAATTTCCACTTGAAACTCTCAGGGTTAATTCAATCGGGACAGATAGATGTTTATCTCTTGCGAAAAAAGCAGGAGCTCGATTTCTTTTTACATCAACATCAGAGGTTTATGGAGATCCCCTTGTACATCCTCAAAAAGAAACCTACTGGGGAAATGTAAACCCTGTTGGTCCAAGATCAGTCTATGATGAAGGGAAAAGATACGGAGAAGCGCTTGTTATGGCTTATCATAGACAATATGGATTAAAAACATACCTTCCGAGGATTTTTAATACATATGGGCCGCGGATGCGTCTGAATGATGGCAGGGTTATTCCAAATTTTATTTCACAGATTCTTTCAAGCAAGCCACTTACAATATATGGCGATGGGAAACAAACAAGAAGTTTTTGTTATGTGGATGATTTGATTTCTGCTTTTTTGCTTTTGATAGAAACAGATTATCATCTACCTGTAAATCTTGGAAATCCCGAAGAATTTACAATTATTGAACTTGCTGAAAAAATGAAAAAACTTTCTGGGGCTGATATTTCTATTAAGTTTCTCGATGGTCTTCCTGATGATCCGAAACAGAGAAAACCCGACATTACACTGGCAAAAAAAATTCTTGGTTGGTTTCCAACTATAAAACTTGAAGAAGGGCTAAAAAAGACATTGGATTATTACATTAAGGTTAAAAAATGAAAAAGGTTCTTATCACTGGTGGAGCCGGATTTATTGGGAGTCATCTCTGTGATGCGCTTCTTGAAAATGGCTATGGTGTTGTTGTATTTGATAATCTTGATCAACAGGTTCATCCTGAGGGAAATATTCCAGAATATCTTAACAGGAATGTTGATTTTGTTAAAGGAGATGTAAGGGATTATTCAAAACTAAAGGAAGTAGTATGCAATGCTGATTTTATATTTCATTTTGCATCTGCAGTTGGGGTAGGGCAGTCTCAGTATCAGATTTCAAAATATGTTGATGTAAATATTTGTGGTACTGCAAATCTTCTTGATATTCTTGTTAATAGTCGTCATCACATTAAGAAATTGATTGTTGCTGCTTCAATGAGTAGTTACGGCGAGGGCAAAGCAAGATGTAAAAAGTGCGGGATTTTCAAGCCTGCATTGAGAAACATTCCTGAAGGCACAGGAATAAAAGAAAAAGAGTACTGGGAAATAAAATGTCCTTTATGCGGGGATATTGCAGATTCAATACCAACAGACGAAGGATCTTTACTTGATTCTAATTCTATCTACGCGATTACAAAAAAAGAACAAGAAGAAATGTGTTTACTTATCGGGAAACTCTATGGGATTCCAGTTGTTTCTCTAAGGTTTTTTAATGTTTACGGCCCACGTCAATCATTGAGCAATCCTTATACAGGCGTTGCGGCAATTTTTATTAGCAGGATAAAAAATAATAAGCCACCTGTTATATTTGAAGATGGTCTTCAGACAAGGGATTTTATATGGGTTGATGATGTTATAAGGGCAAATATCCTTGCCCTTGAAAATGAAAAGGCAAACCAACAGTATTTTAATGTTGGAACAGGAAAACCTGTCAGCATCCTTGATGTCGCAAAAAATCTTATTAATCTTTCAGGGAAAAAAATACACCCCCTTGTGACTTATAGATTTAGAAAGGGAGATGTAAGACATTGCTATGCAGATACGAGAAAAATAGAGAAGGTTCTTGGTTTTAAACCTACTTTTTCATTTGAAAGGGGGATGTTAAATCTATTAAAATGGTCTGATTCTGTGATTGCTGAAGATAGATTTATCTCTGTAATGGAAGAACTTAAGAAGAAAAAATTAGTATGAAAGATCAACCCTTTTTGAGTATTGTTATTCCAGCGAGAAATGAACAAGAACTTATTGCTTCAACAATTGAAAATATTCTGCCATATACGGGTATAAATCTTGTTGAGATTATTGTTGTTGATGACCATTCTACTGATGATACCTCATTAATTGTAAAAAAATTATGCAGTATACATAAAGAGGTAAAGCTGGTTTATAATCAAAAACCTGCAGGATTTGCAAATGCATTGAAAACAGGGTTTGAAAATGCCAGTGGAGAATTTGTTCTTCCTGTAATGGCAGATGGATGTGATGATCCAAAAACGATACCTCTGATGATTGAAAAAGCAAAATCAGGATATGACCTTATATGTGGATGTCGATATATGAAAGGTGCAGGAAAGATAGGTGGGCCTAAACTACAGGGATTTTTTTCAAGGTTTGTTTGTCTTTCTTTATATTATCTCGCAAGGTTTCCGACCAGGGATATTTCAAATGCTTTTAAGGCATACAGGCGAAGTATCCTTCAAGATATTCGCTTAAAGGAAAATGGGTTTGCTATTTCAATGGAAGCTGCAATGAAGTTCTATCTATATGGATACAGGATTTGTGATGTGCCAACATTCTGGGTTGGAAGAAAAAAAGGGAAATCAAAATTCAGGATAACAAGGACATTTCCATACATGAAACTTTACATATATGTATTGATAAAATCATGGACAAAGATACTGTAAACCTTAGTGTAGTAATTCCGGCTTATAACGAGGAAAACACGATTGAGGCAACCCTATACAATATCAATGAATATTTTGAGAAGCAGAATATTATCTTTGAGATTGTTGTTGTGGATGATGGAAGTTGTGATGAAACCTCGTCAAAAGTTAAATCGATTGCCAAAAAACTGAATTCTGTCAAACTTGTTTCTTATAAAGAAAATAAGGGAAAGGGAGAAGCCATTTCTCAGGGGGTACTTGTTGCAAAGGGAGAGTTTATCCTTTTTTCTGATGCTGATTTATCAACGCCAATCTCTGAGATAGAGAAATTTATGCCCTATCTTGCCAATGGATATGACATAGTAATTGGCTCAAGAAGAGTAATGGATTCACAGATTACCAGAAAGCAACCATTTCCGAGAAGATTATCAGGAAAGGTTTTTCAAATGCTTGTGCGCACAATCCTACATCTTCCTTTTTCTGATACTCAATGTGGATTCAAATTATTCAGAGGATCTATTGCAAAGAAACTATTTGCTGAACTTAAGCATAAAGGATTTGTTTTTGATGTTGAGATTATTTATAGGGCAGTAAAATCAGGATACAGGATAAAAGAAATTGGTGTAATATGGGCAAATGATCCAACCACGACAGTAAGGTTGTTAAGAGATTCTTTTAAATTTTTTGTTGAACTTATACAAATCAGGTTCCAAAACTAATGAACAAGCCCTATTTGTTTATAATTATTGGCATTTTTATCTTTGCATCTTTGTTATATACAACAGGTATAAAGTGGGGACTACCTTCAGAAGAAACAAAGAGTTTTTATATTCAAGATGCCAATATTTCCCAAGAATATGTCAAACACAGCTGGGAAATTTCCAAAGAAAATCTACCAGAGAAATTGCCAAGGTCTGTTTTTAATGCGATCCGTTCTTTTCATCCTGATGAACAAAATATCCTGAAAAGTATAAGCACAATGTCTCCTGAAAGGTTTGATTTTAATCCTCACTTTTTCGAGTATCCTTCTTCTCAGATATATCTTGTTGCAGTTACATTAAAGGTTCTTTCAATCACAGGATTTATAAAGATAGAACCAGATATTTCTTATTACTTCAAGCATCCTGATGAAATGGCAAAAATGTATCTTGCAGGAAGATATATTACGCTGTTGATGGCTATTTGTGGTTTAATTTTATTTTATAAAGTCGCACTGGTATTATGTGGAAGGTATGGCGCTGCTTTTGCAACTGCGTGCCTTGGGTTCTGTCCATTATATTCAATAAACAGCCATTATATGACTGTTGATATTCCAATGGTTTTCTGGATTATAGTTTCCCTTTTTTTTATTGTAATGTTTGTAAAAAGAAGAAAATTTTTTTACATTGCATTTTCTGCCTTTACACTCGGAATTGCAACTGGAACAAAATATCCTGCAGGAATACTTATATTCCTATTACCCTTTGTCTATTATAGAACCTATGAAAAATCTCCTGGTAGATTTATCAAAAATATGCTGATATTGTTTGTTTTGTTTCTTGTAGGATTTTTAATAACAACTCCATACGGCATAATTGCATTTAATGAGTTTAAAAGAGATATTCTATATCAGACAGGATCAAGAGGTGTTGGTGCTTCTGGCTTATATCAGTATATAAACTGTTTCATTAATTTTTTCGCGGCATTCTGGGTTGGTTCATGGTTGCTTGTGTTTTTGTTTATCCTGTCTATATATTTTCTCGCAAGAAGAAGATTATTAGAAGATAGAATAATCCTGACAGGGCTTATTCTTTGTCTTGTGCCGCTTTTTACTGCAGGAGGATTTAAGTACGCACGATATTATTTATTGGTACTTCCTTTTTTATGTTTAAGCGCAGGCTCTGTTTTTAATGATTTTTTCCAGATAGAAAATAAAAGAGCAAAAATTTTTGCTTCTTCATTGTGTATCTTAATTCTTGTGGCTGTTTTAATTAAGTCAGTTGCTTACTCAAAGGTAATGGCCTGTAAAGATGTAAGGATTCTTGCAGCAGAGTATATAAGCAACGAGATTCCACAGGATAAAAAACTTGTGTTTACAAAGGATCCATGGATATTCGAGGTTCCCCCGGTGAATCCATTAAGATACGCAGTAGTATCAGAAAAAGATCTTGAGACAGCACCTTCCGGGAGTTTTCTAATTATAGGAGAACTTCAATATTTTCTTACCTATGGTAGTAGAGTTAAGGAAATGCAAAACAAGATAGATTTTTGCCAGAAAAAAGGATTTGTGCTTAAAAAAATCTTTGAGAATGAACCTCATTTCGGTCGATTGTATTTTGATTATGACTGGACCCTTCATGATATGATTTATGCCCACCCTAAAATCTTGCTTTTTTATAAGCCATGAATAACAAAATCTTTGAATATGAACTTCCGCAGGATAGAATTGCTCAAAGACCTCTTGAAAAAAGGGAAGAAGCAAAATTTATGATAGTCAATCGTCAGACAGGAAAAATTGAACATTCGATATTCAAAAACATCGTAAATTTTTTTTCTAATTCAGATGTGCTTGTTTTAAACAATACAAGGGTAATTCCAGCAAGGCTTTACGGAAAAAAAGAAACAGGTGGAAAGATCGAGATTCTTTTATTAAAGAAAATACAACCCAGCATATGGGAGGTTCTTATACGAGGAAAAATTAAAGAAGGGATGCAGATATTATTTGATGAAATCTCGGGTACAGTTCTTAAAAAAAATGATGTTGGTTCCTGGATTTTGCAGTTTGATACGGATGATGATGAGAAGGTCTTCAGTATAGGCAGGGTTCCAATTCCACCTTATATAAAGAGAGACGATGATGAAAAAGATATAACAGATTATCAGACAGTATACGCAGAAAAATATGGTTCAGTTGCTGCGCCCACTGCTGGATTACATTTTACAAAAAATATCCTTAAAGAATTAGAAAATAAAGGAGTTGTTATTACGTTTATAACCCTTCATATTGGTTATGCTTCATTGCGTATATATAGAGGTTTTGACGAAAAAAAACTCATTCTGCCTGAATTTTTTGAAATATCCGAAGAATCAGCCAGTGTTTTGAATGATGCAATTAGGACAGGGAAAAAAATTTGCGCTGTAGGAACAAGTACTGTAAGGGCGATTGAAAGTGTAGAAAAAGCAAACAATAAAATTTGTGCTTGTAAACGGTATACTGACTTATTTATTGAACCTGGATACGAGTTTAGGTATATAAATAAGATGATAACAAATTTTCATTTGCCTCGTTCAACACATCTTTCAATGGTATGTGCATTTGGTGGTACTGAATTGATTCAAAAGGCTTATACTATTGCAGTTGATACTGGGTATAGATTTTATTCTTATGGTGATGCAATGCTGATTATTTAGAAGGAGATGTGTATACTTTTTTCTTCTTGTATAGTGGCAAGGAAAAAGGTTTTTTGGTAAGGAATACATTTATTACCAATTCAAAATGCAAAAGGCAAAATTTTAACCATCTTCGAGCTTTTAATTTTGCGTGCTTCATTTTACAATTCGCATTTTTTAATTCCTTTCTTTGTAAGGGAAATCTGGAATGGATTTTATTGGTGTTTTGTTGAATGCATTTACACAAACAGGCGTTCTGTGTTAAAATTTAAAGCATTATGTTTTCCTTTATTGTCAATAAAAAAGATAATCGAGCGAGGGTATGTTCATTTGTATCATTGCATGGAATAGTTGAGACACCATGTTTTATGCCTGTTGCAACCTCTGCGAGTGTAAAACTTCTTACATCTGAAGAGGTTTTTTCCATGGGACTTAAGGCAATCATACTAAATGCATACCATCTTTACATAAAACCAGGAACTAAAATTATCATAGATTCAGGGGGCATCCATAACTTTATGAAATGGAATGGACTTGCATTAACGGATAGTGGTGGATTTCAAATGTTTAGTTTACCCGGTTCTCAAGAAAACGAGGAAGGTATTTCTTTAAGGGTCCCTGAAACTGGCGCACAACATTATTTTACTCCTGAAAAAATGATTGAAATAGAAGAAAAAATAGGAGCTGATGTAATGATGTGTCTTGATTATTGTCCAAAAATCTGGGATAATTTACAGGAATTAAAAATAAGTGTTCAACGGACAGTTGATTGGGCAAAGAAATGTAAATCTGCGCATTCAACTGAAAATCAACAATTATGGGGTATAATTCAGGGAGGAATAGATATTTCTTTAAGACAACAGTGTATTGAACGTCTTGAAGAAATCGAATTCCCTGGTTATGGTATTGGTGGTTTAAGCATAGGCGAGCCATGGAGCAAAACACTGGAGATTATTGATCTTGTTTCTAAAAGTATACCAGAAAATAAGGTTCGTTATCTTATGGGTATGGGTATGCCTGACCAGGTTGTTGAGGCATGCGAAATGGGAATTGATTTTTTTGATTGTGCGATGCCAACGAGAATTGCGAGAAATGGAACCACACTCGGGTGGAATGGGAAATTTAATATAAAAGCCGCAGCATGCAAAGATGAAAATGGTCCGCTTGATCCTGAATGTAATTGTTTTGTTTGCAAAACATATAGCAGGGCATATCTCAGGCATTTGTTTAATGCGCACGAAATGCTCGGGATGCGTTTGAACTCTTATCACAATCTTTACTTTATGTCTGAGTTGATGAAGAAAATTCGTAGTAGTATCAAGCAGGGGAAATTCCAGGAATTTAAGAAAGATTTTTTGAATAAATACCAACAAAAGGAGTAATATGCCAAATAATGCACAGGGTGCTTCGTTGTTTCAGGCAATTCTACCTCTTCTGCTTATCTTCTTTATCTTTTACTTTCTTCTGATTTTGCCACAACAAAGAAAGGAAAAACGTAGAAGAGAGATGCTTGATAACCTTAAGAAGGGTGATCGCGTTATCACTGTTGGGGGTATGATTGCAACTGTGGATGAGATTAAAGGCAAGATTGTATCTCTTAAGGTGGGTGAGGTAAAGATTGATTTTGTAAAAAATGCGATTGCTCAGATTTATCAAGAAGAAAAGTAATCCGCTATGATTGGATATTTCGATGTTAGAAACGGTTGTGCAGGAGATATGATAGCCGGTGCGCTTGCTGGGTGTGTTGGGGGTAATGAAATCAAGAAAATTCTCAATGGTATTGATTTTCCTTATGGATATAGCATTGAAATAAGACAGGTTTTAAGATCCTCTGGACATTCCCATGGAATAAAGGCAAATCAGTTTATTGTAAATGTAAATGAAAAAGAAAATGAGAGATCTTATAAAGAGATTGTTTCAATTTTTAACAAAAGCAGACTGCCCTTATCTATTAAAGAAAGAATTCTGGCTGTTTTTGAAACCCTCGCGCACGCTGAAAGCAAGGTTCATGAAGAACCAATAGAAAAATTGCATTTTCATTCTGTCGGCCAGACAGATGCCCTTGTTGAGGTTGCTTTTTCGATAATTGCCCTTGATTTTCTTGGCATAAAGAGGATTTTTGCTTCTCCTGTTGGAATTTCCTGCGCTGCACCTGCAACATTAAAGATTGCTTCGGGTATTCCGGTTATCATGCGCAATTTTGATTTTGAATCAACAACGCCAACGGGCATCTCGATTATCAAAACACTTGTTGAATCATATCAGGATACACCACCATTTTTATTTGAAAACTATTCATATGGAACTGGCACTTTACTGACAGATTTGCCAGATGTCGTGCAATTTTCATATGGCAAAAATATAGGTAGCAATTTTGAAAGAATAGGGGTTCTTGAAACATCTGTAGATGATATGAATCCTCTGGTTTTTGACCATTTGATGGAAGTTTTGTATAAGGTAGGTGCTCTCGAGGTGAGTTTTTTTACAGGAATCACAAAAAAATCAAGGCCGATATTCTCAATAAGAATTATGTGTCGGCCTGAGCAGAAACAGAGAATTTCAGAGATTATTTTTAAGGAAACTACAACACTTGGCATCAGATATAGGGAAGAAGAAAGAATTATTCTTGAAAGAAGAATAAGAAAAATAAAGACAAAATATGGAGATATAAATGTGAAGATTGCATATCTTTCATCAAAAGAGCCAGTAAATATTATGCCAGAATATGAAGATTGCAAGGCGGTTGCTATCAGAGAAGGTATTCCATTAAAGAAGGTTGTTGAAGAGGTTTTAAGGGTTATTCTGAAGGGAAAATAAGGAAAAATAGGCTATAATAATTAACTATATTGCCCTCTTATAGAATCATTTATAAACACCTGTGGAGGAAAAGATGGTTGTTGGGGTATGGAGGGTTGAATTACATATACCATACGCGCAAAACCTTAAAGAAAAAAGAAGTATATTGCAGTCAATTCTTGTAAAATCAAGAAACCGTTTTAATGTTTCAATCGCTGAACTTGATTTTCATGATAAATGGCAGAGGAGTGTTATGGGTGTTGCATATGTTAATTCAGATGCAAAAAAAGCAGAGGATGTTTTTACATCAATAAGAGACATTTTTGAAGAAACAGGAGATGTTATTATTATACGGGAAGAAATCAGTTTTTATTCACTTGAAAGATAAGGATATTAGATGGAAAAAGATAGATACCACCCTAAAGAAATAGAACAATATTGGTACCAAAAATGGGAAGAGTCAGGATGTTTTCGTGTAGATAGATATGATGGGGAACCCTATGTGATTGTGATTCCTCCCCCAAATATAACAGGTTATCTTCATATTGGACACGCATTAAATAATACAATACAGGATATTCTTATACGTTGGAAAAGAATGCAGGGATTTAATGCGTTGTGGGTTCCTGGTACAGATCATGCTGGGATTGCTACCCAGAATGTTGTAGAAAAAGAATTGATGAAAAAAGGTCTGTCGAGGGAATCTCTCGGAAGAGAAAAATTCTTAAAAGAAGTATGGTCATGGCGGGAAAAATATGGCAATAGAATTATTGAACAATTGAAACGACTTGGAGCATCCTGTGATTGGAGTCGGCTACGATTTACAATGGATGAGAATTTCTCTCGAGCGGTTCAAACAGTTTTTGTTAATCTGTATGAAAAAGGTTTTATTTATAGAGGAACAAGAATTATTAACTGGTGTCCAAGGTGTACCACGGCTTTATCAGATGAAGAGGTTGAATATAGAGAAGAAGATGGCTATCTTTATTATCTTAGATATCCTGTAGAAGGAAATGGTTTTGTTGTTGTGGCAACAACAAGACCCGAAACAATGCTCGGTGACACTGCTGTTGCTGTTCATCCTGAGGATACCAGATATAAAGGATTAATCGGGAAAATGGTTAATCTACCGTTTGTTGACAGGTTAATACCAATTATTGCTGACGAGAATGTTGAGAGAGAATTTGGAACAGGTGCTGTAAAGGTAACTCCATCGCATGATCCTCAGGACTATAATATCGCCAGAAGACATAATCTTCAATTTATTACTGTGATGGATACAACTGGTAAGATGAATGAAAATGCCGTTGATTTTGCGGGGCTCGATAGATTTTCCTGCAGAGAAAAAATACTTCAGCAATTGCAGGAGAAGAATCTTGTAGAGAAGATTGAACCTTATACACACAGAGTTGGACATTGTTATCGGTGTGATACTGTAATAGAGCCTTATATCTCACGGCAATGGTTTGTGAAAATGAAAGACCTTTCCATTCCAGCCATAAAGGTGGTTGTCGATGGGGATCTTAAATTTTATCCTGAAAGATGGACAAAGGTATATCTTCAATGGCTGGATAATATTCAAGATTGGTGTATCAGTCGGCAGATATGGTGGGGGCATAGAATTCCAGTGTGGTACTGTGCAAATGAAAAATGTCCACCTATCGTCAGCATTGAAATACCCGTGGTATGCCCTTGCTGTGGTTGTGATAAGATTGTTCAGGATCCTGATGTCCTTGATACATGGTTTTCATCGTGGCTATGGCCATTTGCGGTTTTTGGTTGGCCAGAAAAAACAAAGGATCTTGAAATTTTTTATCCAACTGATACCCTTGTTACTGCCCAGGAAATTCTTTTTTTCTGGGTAGCAAGAATGGTTATGGCTGGTTTTGAATTCATGGGAGAAAAACCTTTCAGTTCTGTTTACATAAACGGAACTGTGCGGGATGAAACCGGAAGAAAAATGAGTAAATCGCTCGGTAATGCAATTGATCCAGTTGAAATTATAGATGAATCAGGTGCTGATTCTCTGAGGTTTGGTTTGATTTCATTAACCTCGTTTGGTCAGGATGTATTTCTGCCGGATAAGTTTTATTATAAAGGAAGAAACTTTTTAAATAAAATCTGGAACTCTTTCAGGTATCTTGAGATACTCGCAGAAAAAAACCAGGTTAATAAAATTTCTTTTGCGTCGGTAATCGAGAATGCAAAAGGGCTGCATTTACAAGAAAAATGGATTCTTACGCTTCTTGACCAGAATATTCGACATATTTGTGAGTGTCTCGAAAATTTTAAGTTTAATGAGGCATCTGACTGTATCTATGAATTTTTCTGGCATCAATATTGTGACTGGTATATTGAAATGTCAAAGATGTATTCTGAAAAAGACCAGTACCTTGTTTCATGTGTTATTCCATCTCTGTTTTATGTTATGGAAAAGGTACTGAAACTTTTACATCCATTTGTTCCTTTTATTACAGAAGAGTTATGGCATCATTTACAAAGATTTGTAGATGTTGATGCGGACTTTATTACAAAGAGTTCCTGGCCTCGACCATATGGTTTTAATTTTGAGGAAACACTGGAGAATATGGAAGAGATTAAAAATATTGTGATAGAAATCAGAGACGTAAAAACTGGTTTTAGGATACCTGTAAATCAAAATGTAGATGTTGATTATTACGGAATTTTACTGCTTTCAAACGATGAATACAGGAAGATTGTTGAGTTTCTTGCAAAGGTAAAATTCAATAGTAAAGAAAAAAATTCAATACAGAATATACCTGATGGCGAGATTGTAAAAATATGGGGCAATGGCTGGTTTTCTATGAAAACAGAGGGAGTTATTGATTTTGAAGCAGAAAAGAAAAAATTAATAGGTGAAAGAGACAAGATTATGAAAATTTTTGAGGGGGTCGAAAATAAACTCTCAAGCGATAAATTTTTGACACATGCACCCGAAGATGTTATAGAAAAAACAAAAAAACTCCGAGATGAACTTAAATATGAGATTGAAAAGATTGAAAAGAATCTTAAACTTTTAACCAGGGAGCAATAATGAAAGCAATAATTGGAATATCTGGAAGGCAGTTTCATGTTCAGGATGGTGATATTATTGAGATATTTAGGGTTAATCATAAAAAAGGAGAACAATTTTCAATTCAGGATATCTCTGCGATTGAAAAGGACGGGGTACTTATTGTCGACAAGGCATCCCTTAAAAACTATTCTGTACTTGTTGAGGTTGTCGATGAAAAAAAAGGAGAAAAAATTCATGTTTTTAAGAAGAAGAAAAAAACTGGTTATCATCGCAAAATTGGACATCGCGATTATATAAGCGTCATCAAAATTATTGGGATTCAAACCACTGATGCAACATCCTAATGTTTTTACAGGTGATAATATTTCAGGGAAAAAGGCACTAATAATAGTATTCAACGAGAAAACAAGCAATGCAGCAGGTTCAGAAAATCTCGAGGAATTAAAATCCCTGGCAGCGACTGTTAACATTCATGTTGTTCATTCTATTTTTATCAGGCATCCAGATCCTATTCACCCGGCAACCTATATTGGTAAAGGCAAAATTAACGAGATTCGTCAGATTATCAATATGTATAAATGTGAACTTATAATTTTTGAAAAAGAACTTACTCCTGTTCAACAACGAAATCTCGAGGAACTCTTGAATCTTGTTGTGATTGATAGGACGGTCCTTATACTTTTAATTTTTGGAAAACATGCGCATACTCTTGAAGGAAAACTTCAGGTTGAACTTGCACAAACAACATATCTTTTGCCACGGCTTGCAGGATATTCTGGGCAACTTTCACGATTGGGCGGTACAATTGGAACAAGAGGACCTGGCGAACAGAAATTAGAGGTGTATAGGAGAAGAGCCAGGGAAAGGATAAGATTTTTGAATCAGAAGATAAAGGAAATTGAAAAGCACAGGGAGATTATTCGTGCAACGAGGCGTCGCAAAAATCTTCCAGTCGCTGTACTTCTCGGCTATACCAATGTTGGTAAGAGTACGCTTTTAAATGCACTTATTCACAAGCAGGATGCAACCGTTGATAATAGATTGTTTTCTACACTTGATCCTCTCACGCGTCTGGTATATCTTGGCGAGGGTAGATTTTGTTTGATGTCAGATACTGTTGGACTTCTTTCTTCTCTTCCACATCATCTTATTGCTGCTTTCAGGGCAACCCTCGAAGAAATAAGGTTTGCAGATGCACTTATTTGTCTTATTGATGTAGTTGGGCTGAATTTAGAAAGACAGATTACAACAATTAACAATGTTCTCGAAATGATGGAGATTCAGGGTAAACCGAGGATTAATGTATTTAACAAGATAGATCTTATAGATGAAACAGAGTTGAATATTCTTAAAAGAACTTACCCCGACGGTATTTTTATTTCAGCAAGGACTGGTTCTGGATTTAATGATTTAAGAACGAAAATAGGAGAAATGATAGGTGGTTATGTATACTTCAAATCATGAAAGAAAACTGGTTGATAAAATTTGTTCCGAGATAGAGAAATACAATAATTTTATTTTGACAACACATCAACTGCCTGATGGAGATGGATTGAGTTGTGAACTGGCTTTTTTTGATATGTTGATTAACCTTGGGAAAAATGTAGTTATTGTTAATGAATTTTCTGCGCGACCAGTATTTAATTTTCTTCCTTATTTTTCAAAAATAGTAAACCCTGAGATATACAGGCGCTTAAGATTTAAACCTGATGTTGCTATAGTTTTTGACTGTAGTAGTAAAGAAAGGGTAGGCAGACCTTTTGAGGATATTTCAGATGCTCGGGTGATTATAAATATTGATCATCATGAAGGCAATACCCTTTTTGGAGATATTAATCTGGTCAGTTGTGATCGTTCGTCTGTTGGAGAAATATGTTTCCTTATAGCAAAAAAACTTGGATGTCTCAATGAGAAAGTCGCAGAGTGCCTTTATGTAGCGATTCTTACTGATACAGGGTCCTTCAGACATCATTTTGATATGAGAACCTTTGATGTTTCAGAGAAACTTCTTCAAACCGGTATAGATCCAGAAACAATAGCAGATAATATTTATCATAATAATTCTGTTTCCTGTTTGCGCTTGCTTGGTTATGCGCTGAGTAATCTCCAGTATGATGATAAAATTCGAACAGCATGGACCGTATTGACCGGGGATATATACAGAAGGACAAGGGCACTTGAACAGGATACAGAAATAGTCGTTGATATGCTACGGACAATTAAGGACGCTGATATTATATTTATTGTCAAGGAAAAAAAAAGAGAAATAAAGTTTAGTCTGAGGAGCAGAAAAGGTATAAATGTAAGGAGAATAGCCGAAAGGTTTGGTGGTGGCGGACATAATAATGCTGCTGGATTTTCATTTCAGGGCATATCTATTGAACAGGCAGTTTTAAGATTTCTCAGGTATTTAAGGAGTAGGCAACAGGAGGACAAGGATTTAGATGATTGATATCAACGAATTGAATGGTTTCTTAAATGTAAATAAGCCATCGGGTATGACATCATATGATGTCATAAGACACATCAAAAGAATTTCTAATTTTAAAGGAAAGATTGGTCATACAGGAACACTTGATCCTTTGGCTTCAGGAGTTCTTGTTATCTGTATTGGTTCAGCGACAAAAAAGGCAGGTAAGTTTCTTGCAATGGAGAAAGAATATCTTGCTACCATGCTTCTCGGTACAACAACAGATACAGACGATATACAGGGTAAGATTATCGAAACGAAAAAGATAGATGATACAACACTCGATATAGATTTGATTAATAAAACAATTCATTCTTTTATCGGCGAGATTCAACAGGTTCCGCCTTCTGTTTCAGCGTTGACAAGGCAGGGCGTAAGGTTGTATAAACTCCACAGGCAGGGTCGTCCGGTAATACCTGAAGCAAGGAAGGTGTTTATTTATGAGATAGATGTAAAAAAGGTTGAGATTCCAAGGGTAGTGTTTAAGGTTGTTTGTTCAAGGGGAACATATATCCGTGCACTATGTAGAGATATAGGAAGAAAACTTGGTTATGGCGCTGTTCAGGAGGCTTTGATAAGGACAAGGGTTGGGTTTTTTTCCATAGAGCAATCTATTACCCTTGATCAATTGAAGAAAGATGGAATAAAAAAATATCTGATGAATACAAATATAATATAGAGATGGAACAGTTAATTGTTAGTGTTTCTGGAATCAGGGGAATTTACGGGAAGGATTTAAAAGAAGAGGATGCCCTTATGTTTGGTAAGGCCTTTGGACTATGGGCCAAAGGGCAGAATATTGCTGTTGCAAGAGATACAAGGTTGAGTGGAGAACCATTAAAAGCAGCATTTATATCAGGATTGCTGTGGGCAGGAAAAAATGTTTCAGATTTTGGTATTGCTGCAACTCCTGCGCTTACATGGTTTACAGAAAAAACAGATGGATTTTATGGATCTATTATTACTGCAAGCCATAATCCCGTTGAATATAATGGAATAAAACTAATTAATTCCTGCGGAACATTTCTAAACCTGAAGCAATTTGAATCTTTCTTTAATACTTATAAAAATATTGAAAAGAAAAAAAGTAAAAAACCAGGGGTATATTTTTTTGATGCGCATCTTATGGATAGGTTTTTTTCTTCATTATTCAACTTTATTGATGTGTCTTCTATAAGGAAGAAAAGAATTAAGGTTGTTGTTGACCCTGTGGAGGGAGTAGGCGCCATTTACTCAAAAAAATTTCTTGAAATGCTTGGTTGTGATGTTGTTATGATTAACAGTACTTTACCGGGTATTTTTTCGCATCCTCCAGAGCCTGTTCCATCTCATCTCAGACATCTTGGAGAAATTGTTAAAAAGGAAAACGCTGATATTGGATTTGGTCAGGATCCTGATTGCGATCGTCTCTTACTTGTTGCAGATAATGGGATGTGTGTAAGTGAAGATCTTGGTTTTTCAGTTCTGATAAACTGGATACTTCAAAGAAAGAAAGGCCCTGTTGTTGTAAATATTGCGACAACCAAACTTGTGGATGATATATGTCGTGATGCAGGGGTCGAAATATTCCGTACAATGGTTGGAGAAGTTTGTGTTGTTGAGAAAATGAAAGAGGTAGGGGCCTCTGCTGGTGGAGAAGGAAATGGAGGTGTGATTTTCCCAGATTTTCATTATGGCAGGGATAGTTTTATAGGTATGGCATTGGCTCTTGAGATGCTTGCGAAAACAGGTTTAAATCTTTCTGAGATTATAAAAAAATTTCCACAGTATTATTTTGTGAAAAAGAAGATAAAGTTTCCTTCTGAAAAAATTTCTGGCCTTTATAAGAAACTTAAAGAGAAATTTACTGATGGTAGAATAAAACATCTTGATGGAATAAGAATTGATTTTGAAGATGCCTGGCTTGGAATAAGACCATCAGGCACTGAACCAATAGTAAGAATTTTTGTTGAAGGTAAAGATACAAAAACAGTTAATTCTCTGATAAAAGAAGTTCAAGAATGTATTAACTCCTTTTATAAAACTGTTTAATTTTTTCGATTACCTCTTCTGCTGTTTCTGCAGTACTGAATATCTTCATATCGTTTTTTGAAATATATCCACATCTGACAAGATAATCCTTCATCCATTTTATCAGTGGTTCCCAATGTTGTTTGCCAACAAGAACAATAGGAAACCTGTCTGCCCTTCGTGTTTGAACAAGAGTAATTGCTTCTGTAAATTCGTCGAGTGTTCCAAATCCTCCAGGAAAAATAACAAATCCCTTTGCATATTTGACAAACATAACCTTTCTTACAAAAAAATACCTGAATGAAAGAAGATGTGTAATATACTTATTTGGTTTTTGTTCCTTTGGCAATTCTATATTCAACCCGATTGATATGCCTTTCTCAAGAAATGCGCCTTTGTTAGCCGCCTCCATAATTCCTGGTCCGCCGCCAGTGATCACAGCATACCCATTTTTTTTAAGCAATCCACCGAGTTTTACGGCTTCTTTATACCACCTGTTTTCACGGGAAACTCTGGCTGATCCCCAAACTGTTACTGCCTTATCAATATTTTCAAGAAGTTCGAATCCATCGACAAATTCTGACATAATCCTGAATATCCGCCAGCTTTCCTCAGAATATGGATTTTTAGGTTTCATTTTGTTTTTGCTCCTCCACGGGTTCAACAATTAAAATCATTCCATTAATATCCTTTACCTGTATTTTCATGCCTTGACTTATTTCCTTCGAAGGACTTATTGCCTTCCAGTATTCACCATGGACATATACAGTCCCTTCATTTTTTATATCTGTGATTGCTCTTCCAATTTCACCCACAATGCCTTCTTTCCCGGTTGTTACTTTTCTTTTACGGGTATACCTTATAAGTAACAGAAGACCTGTTATCAGTATAACAAGTATACCATAAATGATAAAGAATGTTGTGGGAACTGCTTGGAATTCACTTGATGGAGATCGAAAAAACATCCAGGTTCCAAGCCCCATAGAGATAAAGCCACCTATTGCAAAAATGCCAAAGCCAGGTGCTGCTATCTCCATTAAAAGAAGAATTATTCCTGTTACAATTAAAAGAATGCCGGCAATGCTCTGGGTAAACGTTTGAAAAGCATAAAAAGAAAGTATCAGACAGATGGTTCCTACAACCCCTGGTACCGCAAACCCAGGATGTGAAAATTCTATGATAATACCAAGAATTCCAATAGTCATCAGCAGATATGCAACTGTAGGATCTCCAATCGTTTTAAGTAATTTTTCACCCATGCTTTCTTTTATGTCCAGCGAGGATATATTTCTTGTATCAAGTTGCACTTCTTTGCCTGATGCCAATTTAATTTTTTTACCGTCAATTTTTTTCAGCAAATCCTCTATATCATTCGCAATGATGTCCGCAACATTGATTTTCACTGCTTCCTCAGAAGAGATAGAAACACTCTCACGAACTGCTTTTTCAGCCCATTTCTCATTTTTCCCTGTATGTCTGCATATGCTTTTTATAAAACTGACTGTGTCATTTATAACTTTTTCTTCCATGGTTTTATCCATTTCTTTTCCGATACTTACAGGATGGGCTGCACCAATATTCGTTGCTGGTGCCATTGCAACAATATGACAGGCAAGTGCAATAAAAGTTCCTGCAGAAGCACATTGCGCACCCTTTGGCGCAACATAGCATATAACAGGAACATCAGAATTAAGAATTTCCTGAATGATTTTTCTTGTTGAAGTAAGCAATCCTCCTGGAGTATCTATAACAAGTATCAAACATTGTCCATGTTGGTTTTTAACCACTGAAAGAGAACGTTTTATTTTATAGTAAACAACAGGATTAATTGTTCCATCTATCGTGAGGGTATAAATATTTCCTGCAACAGGTTGGGGGTATCCTGCAGATGTATTGTTAAATACAAAGATAATGGAAATTAATATAAGTACTATCGCACAAGTATATCGGGTCTTGCTATTGATATACCTTCGTATCTTATATTTTGTTTTGGCCATTTGGGATCCTCACTTATTATTAGCGGGGCATTTTCGGTTGTGATAATTGTATCTTCTGATTTAGTTCCAGTTATAGAAGGGTTCCATGCAAATGCCTGGTTGGGTGTGATTATCTCATTATTTTTTTCTGTTGCTCTGTAGTACCTTGTTTTATACCCACAGGGACCTCCCTGATGATGTTTTTTCCATTCATCAGCGAAACCAGTTTCCTCATATGTTTTAATGCCCTTATTAAAAACATCTCCCATAGTGTTGCCTGGTTTTGTATTTGCTATAAATGCTGCATCAACATTACATACAGCAAGATGTTTTCTTATAATTTCGTCTGAAGGTTTTATAAAACTCACAATTCTTGTCATTGAAAGTATCAGTCCTTTTTCATAGGCACATACGGCAATCATTGCATATTTATCTATTTTTTTGCTTGTTGGAATTGGATGTCTGTAATTTGTAATTCTTTCGTCAGATGCGATAAGAATTACAACAGGAATACATCCATTTGCCCATAATGAACTACTCAATTTTCCTGCAACTTCAACCTCTGTTATGCCAGGGTTTATCTCATTACAAATCCCTGAGATAATTTTTGTTGTTTTTCTACCGAGATTTTTAAACCTTTCAATTTCAATATCTATCAGTGGGAAATGAATCTTTTCAATATCAACTGTTTCAAATTGTCCATCTGGCTTGTCAGAAGCAACATTTCCTCGAATAATCTTTCTAACATTGTCATACAGGTTATTGTCTTTATACCACGGCCATATAATATCATCAACAGGGATATCAGCAATTTCTTCCTGCTTTATTCTGCCTGCTTCAATATTATCTGTAAGAAGATAAATCTTGTTTTTTGTCAACAGTAGGGAACATACACCGTTTTCTGTGTTTAATGCAACGAAATTATTCCCGCCCCCTGTAAACCATGCGAAATTTGAAATTTTATTAATGATAATTCCTTCGAGATTTTTTTCAGAAAGCAATTCTTTTATTCGCGCCCATTTTATTTCAGTTTCTTTTTTCATATATCCCCCACTGGAATCGAAAACCTTTATTTCTCTTACGCTAAACACTGGATAAATCCTTAAATTTATAAAAATATTATAACACATTCTCCAACAATAGAAGATTTTTATGGGTTATATTGAGGTATCGATGTGACTCTTTGACTTTTTGGCTGGTTGAAAGTAGAATGTATCTTATGGAAAAGCAAAAGAAAATAGAAATTTATGATACTACATTAAGAGATGGTGCCCAGGGTGAATCAGTTTTTTTCACGATACACGACCAGACGAAGATTGCTGAAAAACTTGATGAGTTTGGATTTGATTTTATTGAAGGAGGATGGCCTGGTTCGAATCCAAAAGCAGAAGAGTTTTTTAATGTTATGAGGGATAATCCTCTCAAACATAGTAAACTCGTTGCATTTGGAAGCACAAGAAGAAAAGGAAGATCAGCTGAAAAGGATCCATACCTAAAAGCGCTTATTGATTCTGGGGCAGATGTTATAGCAATCTTTGGTAAATCGTGGGATCTTCATGTTAAAGATGTTTTAAGAATTTCACTCGATGAAAATCTCCAACTTATTGGAGATTCTATTTATTTTCTTAAATCAAAGGGTAGGACAGTTTTTTTTGATGCAGAACATTTTTTTGACGGATATAAAGAAAACCCTGAATATGCTCTGAAAACGTTACTTGTCGCACAGGAAAACGGTGCAGATCGGCTTATATTATGTGATACCAATGGAGGCATACTTCCATTTGAAGTTGAAGAGATAATGAGAAAGGTTATTGATCTGATGAAAGTGCCTGTTGGTATACACGCACACAATGATTCAGGAGTAGCAGTTGCCAATTCTATTGCTGCAGTTAAATCCGGGGCTGAGCATGTTCAGGGTACGATAAATGGGTTTGGCGAAAGGTGTGGTAATGCAGATTTGACAAGCATAATACCAATCTTGCAGATGAAGATGGGTTTTAAGTGTCTTGAGGAAGAATTTCTTGAACGCCTTACAACCCTATCAAGATATGTATATGAAATAGCAAATATTGTTCCTCCAGGAAACCAACCATTTGTCGGATATAGTGCTTTTGCCCACAAGGGCGGCGTGCATATTGATGCTGTTAACAAAAATCCCAGAACATACGAACATATTCAACCTGAAAAGGTCGGTAACCAGAGAAGAATTCTTGTGTCCGAACTTTCAGGGAAAAGTACGATTCTGCAGAAATTCGGTAAGTATCATCTTGATATGAGGCCAGAACTTGTCAGGACGATTCTTGATAAAGTGGGTGAACTTGAAAAAAATGGTTATCAATTTGAATCTGCAGAGGCATCTTTTGACCTCCTTGTTAGGAAAATACTTGGACTTTATGAAGAACCTTTCAATGTCGAGGGATTTCGGGTAATTGTCGAAGAAAGATCTTCAGGCGTTGTTGCTGAAGCAACCGTAAAGATAAAAGTTGGAGAAGAAACAGAATATACTGTTGCTGAGGGAAATGGCCCTGTTAATGCACTTGATAATGCCATTAGAAAAGCATTAATTCCTGCTTTCCCATGCCTTTCAGATCTTAAACTTACTGACTATAAGGTAAGAATTCTTCATCCTGAAAAGGCAACTGGCGCTGTAACGAGGGTACTTATTGAATCAATGGATGAAAACGAAACATGGGGAACGATTGGATTATCTGAAAATATTATCGAGGCGTCGTGGATAGCGCTTATTGATAGTTTTAAGTATAAGGTACTTAAAGAGAAAAAACAGATTTAAGGAGATGCTGGTTCAGGAGAACTTCTTACGGCAATACTTGCAAAATATTTTAGATATTGTTGAGCAATTTCTTTTGAATCAATAACAACAGCAACCTCGTTATTTTTTTCAATACTATAATATGACCAGTTAAAACTTCCTATAACAACAAATCTATCATCCACTATCATTAGTTTGGCATGTGTGGTTTGATCTAATGAATCATAAAGGACATTTACCCCTGATTTTCTTAATATTTCCCCTGCTTCTTTACTTTCATTTGTTATTTTATTACCGAATTTGTCCTGATTTAAAATTACTGTTACATTAACCTTTCTTTTCGCTGCATCACAGAGTTTATTGATAATTTTGTTTGATGCGCTGTCTGGATATTTACTGTACCATGCTACGTTATACATAACAATTTTTATTGAGGTTTCGGCGTTTGATATGAGTTCTACTATTTTGGGCAGGTAATAACGATTATTAATAGGTTCAACGTCTGCGGGAGTACACAAAAGGTGCGTTGTATTTAGAATAAATAAAAAACTAAATAAATAAACGATTTTATAGTTTTTTATCATGGCTTTTGAAACCTTTTTATAAGAGTATGAAGTTGAACCTTTTGCTCATATAGCGCCTTACCTATAACTACACCAGAAACAGGGAGTCCTGATTCAACGATATCTTCAATATCTTTTTCTGAGGCAACTCCGCCTCCTATAATAAACTCTAAATCTTGTTCAGTCAATTCATTAGATTTGTTTATTATTTGAGAAAATGCCTCTATGTTTATTCCATCCATGGTTCCATCTCTTGTTGTATCAGTAATCATAAATCTAAAAAATCCTTTCTCAACAAGTTTTTTTATAACATATGAAGGTTCAACTGGAATCGTTACAAGCCAACCGCTTAATGCCACAGAATCCCTTGAAATATCGATGCTAACAATAATTCTCTTCTTCATATTTAAGTCCATTTTATCTATTATATTGGGTTCTGGCATTTCTTTTTCAATATCAAATTTTTTATCCGCAAGATTGTACACTTTTGCAATATCGCTGAGTGAAAAATTTAATTCAAGTAATTGTGGAAGTACTATAGCGGTTCCTACGATTAAATAATCGATGCCCATGCCGAGGAAAATTTTTATCTGTTCAATCTTTCTCAGCCCGCCACCCACCTGTATCTCACATTTTTCAAAAGCCATTATATCTCTAATCTTAACCATGGATTTAATGGTAGATGTATCTTCTTCAAGTATTTTACCATCCTTTGCTCCAAGGAGAGATACTATATGGATTCGTTTTGCTCCTTTTAATATGAAGTTCCTTACGATATCTTCAGGGTTAAGCCCGTATGATGTCACATTTTCAAACCTGCCTTTATGCAATCGTACGACCTTGCTTTTTTTTAGGTCAATCGCTGGAATTATAATCATTTTTTAATTTTCTCTATATATCTGCATTTTGGAAAACCAGTGCATCCAATAAATTTTCCATATCTACTTACCCTGATTATAAGTGGTTTTCCACACTTTGGACAATTTTTTTCTATCTTTTCTACAGGTTCCTTTTCTTTATCTATGTTTTTTTCAATCTTTATATCCACTGCACCTGATGCTTTATCGAGAGATGATTTAAATCCACTATAGAATTCCTTAAGCAATTCTATACTGTTTTTCTTTCCTTCAGCGATTTGATCAAGTTCTTCTTCCATTTTTGCGGTGAACTGAACATTAATAACATCAGAAAAATATTTTGAAAGTACATCTGATACCATGATTCCAAGTTCCTCAGGAACAAAAAATCTTTTTTCCTTCCTGACATACCTGCGCCGCAGGATTGTGCTTATGGTTGGTGCATATGTGGATGGTCTTCCAATACCAAATTTCTCGAGGGTTTTAATTAAGGATGCTTCAGTATATCTTGAGGGTGGTTTTGTTTTTTCCTCTTCAGGAAGAATATCAATAAGTTTTATCCAGGTATTTGTTGTTATATCATCAGGTATGTCTGTTTCTCCAGCATCAATTTTTATATTCCATATTTTTGTAAATCCATCAAATACTATCTTGGATTTAAACGCCTCAAATTTATATTCACCTGCTTTTGCGATTACGCTTAATGTTTCTATCTCGGCTGGTTTCATCTGACTGGAAATAAATCTGTCCCATATCAATTTATATAGAGAGTAATGATCTTTGTTTAGGTATTTTTTTACATACTCAGGAGTATAGTTTATGTGTGTTGGTCTTATGGCTTCATGTGCTTCCTGGGCACTCGACATTTTTGCAGAATAATAGGGGGGTTTTTCTGGGACATACTCTGGACCAAAATGTTCATTAATGAATTTTGCTGCTTGATTTTGCGCAATCTTTGAGACCGCGGGAGAATCAGTCCTCATATAGGTAATCAACCCCACAGGCATTTTTTTCTCGAGGGCTATTCCTTCATAAAGTTTTTGTGCAATAAGCATGGTTTTTGATGAGCTAAACCCGAGTTTTATGGATGCTTCTTGTTGAAGTGAACTTGTTATAAATGGTGGATATGGCCCTGTTTTTTTTAAACTTTTACTTACATCATCAACCATAAGTTTGTCATGTTTCTTTATTTCATTTATGTATTTTTCAGCGTCTTCCTTTTTCTTTATCCCAGGCGGGCTTATTTTTCCTTCGCCCACAGAAATCAGTTTCATTTTGAATTGTTTACCATTATGTTCTACAAGTATCTTAATTATCCAATAAGGTTCTGGAACAAAGTCCTGGATTTCTTTTTCTCTTTCCACAATCAGTTGCAGCGCAACCGATTGTACCCTTCCTGCAGAAAGATTTCTTCCCAACAGAGGGCTGAGTTTATATCCAACAATTCTATCAAGGATTCTTCTTGCCTGTTGTGCTGAAACAAGATTCATATCAATCACTCTCGGATTCTTAAATGATTCGAGAACTGCATTTTTTGTTATTTCATGAAAAGCAACGCGTTTTAAGTCATTGATATCTTTTTCAAGTATGTTTGCTGTATGCCATGCGATTGCCTCTCCTTCCCTGTCTTCATCTGTTGCAAGAAAAATAGAATCCGATTGATTCGCTAATTTCTTGAGATATGCAACAATTTTTTTCTTGTCGGGAAGTATCTCATACTCAGGATTAAAGGTTTCAAGATCAACCCCAAATGTGCTTTTAGGGAGGTCGCGAATATGCCCCAGTGTTGCCTTGACAGTGTATTCAGAACCAAGTATATACCTTATTGTTTTCGCCTTTGTTGGTGATTCTACTATCACAAGTTTTTTACTCATATCTTTTTCCTTTTTTTTATATTCAATTGCATTATTATAATACTTTTGATAAAATCATAAAAAAGTTGTAGTAAATTAACCATACTGGAGATATGATGAATTACCTCTGGACAGGAAGGCTAAAAGGGAATCTACACGAGATTGCTAAAAAATATACATTTTCCCTGGAGATTGATAAGAATCTTGCTTCATTCGATGTTGTGGGAAGCATTGCGCATGTCGAGATGCTTGTAAAACAAAAGATTATTTCCAAGAAGGATGGTACAACAATAATATCTGCACTAAAAAAAATACTGGACGAGATAAACAAAGGGATATTTAAATTTAAGGAAGATGATGAAGATATTCATACTGCGGTTGAAAGACGCCTAACCGAAATAATTGGAACAACTGGAGGAAAGATTCACACTGCACGATCAAGAAATGACCAGATAGTTTTTGATGAGAAGATTTATCTAAAATACATATTACCTGAAATAAAATCAAATATTGCTTTGCTCCAGAAAACAATTCTTAAAAGAGCAGAGGAGGGGTTTGGATTTTGCATGCCTGAGATGACCCATCTTCAACCAGCACAGCCGGTTCTTTTTTCTCATCATCTTATTGCCTATATTTCAATGCTCGAAAGGGATCGCGAGAGAATATCAGATGCACTTAAACGGGTTGATATTTCTCCTCTTGGAGCGTGCGCATGTGCTGGAACATCTTTTAATATTGACACTGAATATACTGCAAAAAAACTTGGTTTTAGCAGGGTTTTTTCAAATAGCATTGACGTTGTAAGCGACAGAGATTTTATTCTTGAGGTACTTGCTGATTTTGGAATACTTATGGTGCACCTTTCAAGGATGGCTGAAGAATTAATACTATGGCATTCTCCATTTTTTGGGTTTGTTGACCTCCCTGAGGACTTTTGTACTGGTTCAAGTATTATGCCTCAAAAGAAAAACCCTGATGTTCTCGAATTATTAAGAGGAAAAACTTCTGTTGTTATAGGAGATATCTCTGGAATTTTTACCCTTATGAAAGGTCTTCCTTTTTCATACAACAGGGATCTTCAGGAAGATAAAAGGTTTATGTTTGAGACATGCGAGATTACAACTCTTTCAGTGCTTGTTATGGCAGAGATTATAAGAAAAACTCATTTTAAGTTTTCAAGGATGGAAGAGGCCTGTAATTACGGATACATCGAGGCAACTGACATTGCAGAATTCCTTGCAAAAAAGGGAATTCCTTTCAGACAGGCGCATCATATAGTTTCAGAAATTGTCGGTATTGCATCTGAAAAGGATCTTCCTTTATCAAAACTGGATAAAAGAGTAATTAAGGAAATTGTTTGTGACGATGATGTTGTAAATTTCATTAAAAATCTTGATGTGCATAAGTCAGTTAAAAATAAAAAGTCCCAGGGCAGTACAGGGCTTGAACTAGTAAAAAGTGAGATAGAAAAATGGAAAAATATCTTAAAATAATATCTGATGGTTTATACAGATATGTTGATGGTAGATTGTTTATTGAAAATGTTGCTGCTGAGAAGATATGTAAAAAATTTGGAACCCCTTTATATATTTACAGCTCAACTCATATAAGAAATCAAATTACTCGTATTAAGAATGCTTTTGCGGATATCAATTCATTAATTTGTTATTCAATGAAAGCAAATAGTAATCTTCATATTCTGAGATACGTTAAAAAGCAGGACTGCGGGGTTGATATTGTTTCCTGCGGAGAACTGTCAAAGGCATTAAAGGCAGGTTTCTCGGCAAAAAGAATGGTATTTGCAGGAGCTGGTAAAACAGAAGAAGAGATTGATTTTTCAATTAAAAAGGGTATATTTCTTTTTACTGTTGAGAGCATAGAAGAGCTAAAAGCAATTAATGCAATCTCTCGAAGATTAAAAAAGATTACTGATATAAGTTTACGGATAAATCTTGATGTGGATGTAGATACGCATCACTATATAAAAACATCCAGAAAAGAAACAAAATTTGGAATTCCTCTTAAGGATGCAAAGTCGATTCTTGCAAGCAGGCAGGATTTTAAGTATGTTAAGATTAAAGGAACTCAGTTTCATCTTGGTTCGAACATAAAGGATTCATCCCCTTATATTGAAGCGCTAAATAAACTTAATGGTTTACTAAAAGAAATTGATTTTAATCCTTCAATTATAGATATTGGCGGTGGTTTTGGCGTTCAATACAAGGATGAAGAAATTGAACCGATAGAAGATTTTGGAAAGAAAATTTCTAAATTTTTTATGAAAAACTTTCCAGGTGCATTAATGATTTTTGAGCCTGGTAGATTTATTGTTGGGAATGCGGGAATACTATTGACAAGAGTTATCTATAGAAAACATGCAGACGGGAAGGATTTTCTCATCGTAGATGCTGGAATGAATGATTTAATAAGACCATCCCTGTATGGCAGTTATCATGAGATTATTCCTGTTGTGAAGAAAAGTGGGAAAAAGGTCATTTGTGATGTTGTGGGTCCAATCTGTGAAACTGGTGATTTCCTTGGTAAAGAAAGATTCCTATCCGACAATATTTCATCAGGGGACCTGCTCGCCGTGATGGGTGCAGGTGCATATGGATTTTCAATGAGTTCAAATTATAACGGAAGGCCGAGGGCAGCAGAGGTGTTAATTTCCGGTAATAAGATGATTTGCTGCCGTGAGCGCGAAAAGGTGGAAGATCTCTGGAGGTACGAAACCTGAGTATTCTATTTTTTTATCTTTTCCTTTAATCTTTCAACAAGCATCTTTTCGTCAGGAATATTTTCCAGGTTAATTGAAACATCTCTAAACGCATCGATACATGCCCTGATTATGGAATTCTTGGTGATTCTCTCTTTTTTATATTGACTCTCTCTGTTCTTTAGTATTTCTCTTTGCATCTGGTCAAGAAATAATATATGTTCTTCGGAAAACGGGACCGTGAGTTTTATTTCAAATGTCTGAAATTTTGGAATCCTTGCGGGTATGGACTGTGCCCCTTCGGTCTTATCTTTTCTTTTTTCCTGTTTTCTCTCCTGGATTGTTGACGTTATCCAGCTTAACGGGTCTTTTCCCAGTCCGCTCTTTTTCATATTTGCCTCCGTTTAAGATTTCTTTTGCGAGCTTTTTATAGTCCTCTGCTCCGTGTGAATTTACTGCAAATTCAAATATTGTTTGTCCGAAACTTGGTGCCTCTGCAAGCTTAACATTTTCTCTAATCTTTGTTTTGAAAACTCTTTCCTCAAAATGATTTTTTACTTTCTGGGCAACCTCCTTACAGATGTTTTTTCTTCTGTCAAACATTGTTATAAGGACGCCTGCAATATGGGTTGATGGGTTTATTCTTTCTGATACTATCTGTATTGTCTGTATGAGCTTTGTTAATCCCTCGAGGGCAAAGAATTCTGCTTGAATCGGTATAATAACCTCAGATGCAGTTGTAAGAGCATTAAGAGTTAAAAGTCCTAAACTTGGTGGACAATCAATAAGTATATAGTCAAAATTGTTCTTTGATTTTTTTAATGCCTCTCTTAAGACAATCTCTCTTCCTATTGTATTAACCATTTCAATTTCTGCGCTTGCAAGCTCAATTTTTGCTGGCATCAGAGATAAATTTTTTATTCGTGTTTGAATTAGAACATCATCGACTGGTATTTCATTAATCAGAACATCATAAACCGATTTTTCAAGAGAAAATGGTTCAAACCCGAGATGGATTGTTGTATGCGCTTGTGGGTCAAGATCTATTAAAAGCGTTCTGTGTCCGGCTTCTGCTATTGCTGAACCAACATTCACGACCGTTGTTGTTTTTCCTGAACCACCCTTCTGGTTTATTATGGCAATTTTTCTCAATTTTTCTCCTTATGAAGTTCTTAACTTAAAAGATGGAATTTATTTTATTTTTATAAAGTACTTCTGTCAAATTTTTTTTATTATTACTGGTGTCGTATAATATAAAAAACGTTATAATTAATACTTAACTGTTATACCTTTTATGGATAAAATGCAAATAACCGGTGAAACTACAATTACAGGTGTTTTTGGATGGCCCGTAAAGCATTCTCTATCTCCTGTTTTTCAAAATGCTGCATTTTTGCATTCTGGGCTTAACTGGGTTTATATTCCGTTTGAGGTTAATCCTGAAAATCTCGGGAAGGCGGTTGACGCGATAAGAGTATTTTCTATTAAGGGAATAAACATTACAATTCCTCATAAGAAAAATGTACCTCAATATATGGATTCTGTTGATGATGATGTAAACCTTCTCGGGGTTGCAAATACAATTGTCAATGAAAACGGTGTCTTGAAAGGTTATACAACAGATGGGATTGGATTTTTGCGTTCCTTAAAAGAGGACGGTGGATTTGACCCTGCAGGAAAAAATGTTTTTATGTTTGGTTCTGGAGGTTCTGCTTTTGCTCTTTCTGGAAGCCTTGTTAGAGCGGGGATCTCAAATCTGATTATCTGTAATCGAACCTATGAAAAGGCAGTTATGCTGAAGAATCATTTAAAAAAACATTTTGGTTTTGAAAATATCGAGATTGTACAATTTGAGAAAAGAAACCATCCTTCTCTATGGAAAAATGTGGATCTTGTTATTAATACAACTTCTATCGGAATGAATGAGGATAATATAATTCTTGTAGAAGAGAAAAATCTTAGTGAGAATATATTTGTTTACGATATTGTTTATAACAGGAAAACAAACCTCATAGAGACATCTTTAAAACGTGGAATAAGATGTCTTGATGGTTTATCTATGCTAATTTTTCAGGGGGCAGTTTCATTTACACTCTGGACAGGTATTGATGCACCGGTTGAAATAATGAAAAAGGCCATTGGTGATTACAGGAAAAACGGAAAGAAATAGTAGAGGATTGTATTGAAAATTATTCTTGCAGGTTTTAATGGTACATGGAGGAAAGAGATCGGTAGTATTCTTTCAGAACGTCTTGGAAGAAAGTTTTTCGATATAGAGCAGATTATTGAAGAAAGAGAAAAGGATAGATTTATACATATTGTTCAGATTAAAGGTATTGATTATATCAGAAAACTTCAAAACCAAATAGTGAGCGAAGTTGCATCCAATGAAGAGTGTATAATATCTATTACACCAGATATCCTTTCTGACAAGAAGAATCGCGAGCGATTTAAATCAAATGGTCTTATCATATGGCTTACTGCAGAACTATCAATAATTTTACTTCGTCTTTATCCAGGCAAAGAGAGCAAGGATCTATTAAAAAAAAAGGATGCATTAACCCAAATAAGACAGATGTTGAAAGAACAGGATTTTTCAAATTTTGCAGATAGAATTATTGATACATCTTTTCTTACCCCAGAAGAAGCCACTGACACTATCCAAAAAATGTTAACGATATTTTAGATTTGGCCATTTTTTATCAAGATTCGCAATGGCATCATAAGCCCGGGCCATATACAAAGCATCAAGTATTGCGCATGCTATCATTGCTTCAGCAACAGCATAAATCCTGCCAAGAAGTGTAGGGTCTCTTCTTGTAATTGGCTCGAGATGTTCTTCTTTCATTGTTCTCATATTAATTGATGTTTGTCCTATTGAAATTGTTGGTGTTGGTTTGACTGCAATTCTTACAACTATATCTTCTCCATTTGTTATCCCCCCGAGAGTTCCCCCTGCATTGTTTGTTTTAAACCTGATTCTGCCATCAGGGGTCAAATACGGTTGATCATTATTTTCAGACCCTTTCATTCTTCCAACGTTAAACCCTGCTCCAAATTCAATCCCTTTTACTGCACCAATACTGCAAAGTGCATGAGCAATCAAGGCATTCATTTTATCAAAGACCGGTTCTCCAAGTCCTGGCGGAACATTATGAGCAATTACTTCAATAATACCCCCTGCTGTATCTCCTTGATTTTTTATTTCAAGAACCTTTTCTTCCATTTTTTTTGCTGCAGAAAGATCCGGACAGTTTATCTCATTTTTTCTATAATTTCTTTTTATTTCTTCAAATTTCATGTCTTTACACCTGATACCCATACACTCTTTTGTATATGCAAGAATTTCTACTCCTTCTCTTGCAAGTATAAATTTAGCCACCGCACCACCTGCTACCCTTGCAACTGTTTCTCTACCAGACGCTCTTCCAGCACCGCACCAATCCTGATATTCTCCGTACTTCAGGAAGAATGAGTACGTTGCATGTCCTGGTCTAAAAATATCTTTATAAGAACGGTATTGTTCGACGTGTACTTTTTTTGTATCAACATTGTATATGATTATTCCCAGGGGAGCACCTGTTGTAACCCCATCCTGTCCAATACCCGCAAAAATTTCACATCGGTCAGTCTCTTTTCGCGGACTATTAAGCTTTCCCACTCCTGGTTTTCTTTTGTCAAGTTCTTTTTGTATGACATCTCGGGTTATTTTAAGACCTGGTGGAACACCATCAACAATTACTGCAAGCCCTGAACCTTTACCCTTTCCATATGATTCTCCGCATGTTGTAATTCTGAACAATCTTCCAAATGTATTACCGAGCATAACCCCTCCGTGTTGGTGGCAAAAAATTAATTATTCTTTAACGACTTCTATGTTTGCACCAAGATTTTTCATCATCTCTAAAAATCCCGGGAATGTTACCGAAACTGATTCTGCAGTTGTTATTATGGTTGTACCTTCGGCTATAAGTCCTGCAAGTGTTAAGGCCATTACCACCCTGTGGTCTTTGTGTCCATCAACAGTTGTACCTTTAAGATTGCTTTTTCGGATTATCAATCCGTCTTCCATTTCCTTTATATCTGCACCCATTTTTGTGAGTTCTTCTGACATCACACTGATACGATCGGTTTCTTTGATACGTGCCTGCTGGACATTTTTAAGAACTGTGATTCCTTCGGCCATACATCCCATTACACTAAGTGCAGGAAGAGCATCTGGCGTTTCGTTGAGGTCTATTTCAAGACCTTTAAGCATGTCTCCTTTTATTCTTATTCCTTCCGGGCTATTGTTAATAACTGCACCTGCGTTTCTCAGATAATCAATAACCTTTTTATCTCCCTGGTCATCATTTAAATCAAGGCCTTTTATAAGAATTTCTGATTTTGTTATTGCTGCTGCCACAAGAGGAAATGTTGCAGAACTCCAATCGCCTGGTATTCGTTTTTTAAATGGTCTATATGATTGGTTTCCCCAAACAATGAAATGTGAAAGATCCTCATTTTTCTCATAATGTATTTTTTGCTCGTCGAGCCACCTCAATGTCATTTTTACATATGGCTTTTCATGAAGATTAACAGCAGTAATTTCAGTGTTATTATCAGCAAGAGGACTTGATATAAGAAGAGAGGATAAGAATTGAGAATTTATTCCATCCACAGTAGTTTCTCCGCCTTTTATCCTACCTTTAATTTTAACAGGAGGTTTTCCATTTCCATTTATTGATACTGCTTGCGCGCCAATATTTCTTAATGCAGTAAGAAGTGGTTCAACCGGTCTACTTCTAAGCGAATTATCCCCGTCAAGGATAACTTCAAAATGACCGAGAGAAACAACTCCACAAATAAGATTGAAGGAAGTTCCAGAATTTTTTAGATCGAGGTAACCCGATGAAGGAATTAATGGTGTGCCGGAAAAGCCCTTTATTGTCCAGTATTTTTTTTCTGTGTTTATTTCTGCACCGAGACATTTGCAAGCATTTACTGCTGCCATTGTGTCTTCTGATTCGAGGGGTTTAAAAATCTTTGATTGCCCCTGCGCGAGAGAGGCAATAACAATTGCTCTGATTGTATGCGATTTGCTACCCGGTATTTCTGCTGTTCCAGTAAGTGATTTTGTTTTCTTTACTATGAATTTCATCAATTAATTTTAGCACTATCAGCAGTGAAGTTCAATATGGCACTGTGATGACACCTAATAAATCAGATGTTATAATAATATGTAAAATGACTATGGATTTTTCTTCAGGAGAACATGAAAAAAATAGTGGTGAATCTTAAACAAAAAAGATATCCTGTTTACCTTGGTTGCTCTATTTCTAAAATTGGGGAATTGCTGAAAGAGCACACCTGCGGGGTCAGGGTTGTTGTGATTACTGATAAAAACGTCGGACAACTTTATTCAGAGAGAATACGTACAATACTTATCAATTGCGAGAAAAAGGTAAAGGTTGTTGAAATAAAACCTGGTGAACAATCAAAGACAATCAAAACGGTTTATGACATTATTAAAGAATGTTCTCTTTTTGGATTGGATAGATCAGATATAATTATAGCACTCGGAGGTGGTGTTGTTTGCGACATAGCAGGATTTGTTGCTTCAATTTATTTGAGGGGTATCAGGTTTATTTCTATACCAACATCTCTTCTTGCACAGGTAGATGCCTCTGTTGGAGGAAAGACGGGTATAAATTTGCCCTGGGGTAAAAATCTGGTTGGTACATTTTATCAGCCATACTTCGTTATTATGGATTTTTCCACTTTTGATACTCTTCCTAAAAAAGAAATATCCCAGGGAATTGCAGAGGTGATAAAGTATGCGGTTATAAGAAGTAAAACATTATTTAATCTTTTAATGGACATCGATCCATCACAGATTGAAAAATATATTGACACAATTGTTTACGAATGTATAGTAATAAAGAAAAAGGTTGTAGAAGCAGATGAACAGGAAAAAAAAGGAATCCGAGAGATCCTGAATTTTGGACATACAATTGGGCATGCTATAGAGATTAACAGTAAACGTCTGAACCATGGAGAATCCATATCTCTTGGAATGATAGCAGAAACATTTCTTTCTATGAAAAAAGGATATTGTTCAGAGGTACTTTTTAATGATGTTAAATCTCTGGTAAAAAAATTTTCTCTTCCTTTTAAAACAGATATAGACGTAAAAAAGGTGGCAGATACTCTTGTATATGATAAAAAAGTGAAAATGGGTAAAATCAGGTTTGTTTTACCTTTAAGGGTTGGTGCTGTAAAAACAGGTGTTGAAATTTCACCTGAAGAAGTAATATCAACATGGGGAGATTGGCAATGAAAAATAAAGATCTTGATACTCTGAGAACCGAAATCGATGATGTTGATAAAAGTTTAATTCAATTATTAAATCGCAGGGCAAGTATTGTAAAACAGATAAATGAGGTAAAAAAGATTTCAAATTTTCCGAGATTTGATCCTGCAAGAGAAAAAAAGATTATCGAGAAACTCCAGAAGATAAACAAAGGACCTCTTTCAAATCAGGATATAGAAACAATTATGAGTGCGGTTTTTAAGGTGTGCAGATCATTCGGGGAACCTTTGAAGATTGCCTATTTTGGACCTGCAGGGACATTTACGCATCAGGCCTCTCTGTACCAGTTTGGAGAAAAGAATACATATGTTTCCTGTAGAACAATTGAAAATGTGTTTATGGAGGTTGAGAAGAAAAGGGCTGATTATGGAGTGGTACCGGTTGAGAATTCAACCGAAGGAGTGGTTACCCATACTCTCGATATGTTTATTGACTGCGATTTGATAATTACTGCTGAAATTATGCTTGAGATTCATCATTTCTTGCTCTCGAGAGAAACAAGGTTAGATAAAATAAAAAAGGTTTATTCTCATCCTCAAGCACTTGCTCAATGCCAGAAATGGCTTGAAGATAATATTAGAGATGTATCACTTGTTGAAACAGAAAGTACTGCATACGCTGTTGAACTTGCAAGGAAGGAACATTTTTCCGCTGCGATTGGGTCAGAGGTTTCTGCTGGTCTCTATGATATGAATATTCTTGCCTCGAATATTGAGGATTTTAAGGAAAATGTTACGAGGTTTCTTGTTATTGGTGCGGATGAAGCAAAACCGAGCGGTGATGACAAAACGTCCATTATGTTTTCCATAAAGGATAGAGTTGGAGCACTTCATGATATGCTTGTTCCATTTAAGAAATACAATATTAATCTTACACGCATTGAATCAAGACCGACAAAGAAAAAAGCATGGGAATACATATTCTTTGTGGATTTTCTTGGACATAAAGACGAGGATAATGTTAAATCAGCACTCAGAATGCTTGAAAAAAATTGCGCATTTCTTAAGATACTTGGTTCTTATCCAAAAGGGAATATCTAATGGCGGATATTATTATAATGGATGGAAAATGTCCTGAGGAAAATATCAATGCTGTTATAGATAAAATCAAGATGCTCGGTTTTGATGTTAACCTTAGCAGAGGTACGGAAAAGATAATAATAGGTATTATTGGAGATACTCGCGAGTTATCTGAGGAGGTTTTTGTATCATTTCCTGGTGTTATAGATGTTATAAGTATTCTTAAGGATTATAAACTTGTGACCAGGGAATTTCATCCAGCGGATACCACAGTTTTTGCTGGAAATATTGTTATAGACAATAAACATTTTGTTATAGCGGCAGGTCCCTGTTCGGTTGAAAGTTATGATCAGATGTTTACAACAGCAGTATTCATAAAGAACCACAATGGGAAAATTTTACGTGGAGGAGCGTACAAGCCGAGAACTTCACCTTATAGTTTTGTTGGACTTGGGAAGGAAGGACTTGCGATACTAAAGGATGTGAAAAATGAAACAGGGCTTCCTGTTATCACAGAAGTTCTCGCACCTGAAGAGGTTGAAATTGTTGCTGATGTTGCTGATATTCTTCAGATTGGCGCAAGAAATATGTATAATTATAGATTGCTTGAAAGGGTTGGAAGAACCTCTATACCGGTGATGCTTAAAAGAGGGTTCCAGGCAACAATAGGAGAATTTCTTAGTTGTGCAGAGTATATTTTAAAAGCCGGAAATAATCAGGTTATACTCTGTGAACGAGGAATAAGAACATTTGATTCGCAATTTACAAGAAACTGTCTTGATTTAAGTGCTATTCCTGTCTTAAAGAAAGAGAGTCATCTACCTGTTTTTGTTGATCCCAGCCATGGTACAGGAAAAAGAGAACTTGTTATTCCTATGTCGAGGGCGGCGGTCGCAGCAGGGGCAGATGGATTAATAGTTGAGGTTCATCCAAAGCCAGAAGAAGCATTATCAGATGGCTATCAATCTCTGACCTTTGATTTGTTCGAGAAACTTATAAAAGAAATAACACCTTTTATTCATATTATGGGTAGGATTATTTAATCTCAAAGATTTTCTTATGGACATAATTAAAGCATGGAAGATTCTTATTGATGAATCAACATATCCTGCTGAATATCCATTTCCAGGCGAATGGATTTCATTTGGAAAGGGATATCCTATTAAAGGACTTGGAGGATGGCAAACACCTTTGATATCTCATGAGTTATCGCACTTTGATATTCAAAGAGCAAGGCACCAGATTGTTCTTTACTTAAAGTCGTGTCTTAGAGACAAAGATGGGATGATGGCTGCAAGAGTTGTTTGCAGGTCAGATGTTTTATACCGTGATAATGAAAAAGGTAGATTTTATGAATACAGCCATCCTCCTGTGTGGAGTTATGCTGCGAGGAAAATTCTTGAAAAACAGTGGGATACAAAATTTGCATTGTTCTGTTTTGAAAGCGGGATTACAAATCTTAAATGGTGGATAAAAAATCGTCAGGATAGAATAGGGCTATTCTGGTATCTTGATAGTTTTCCTGACAGAAAGGATTCAGCGGAATCAGGATGTCAGCATTCTCCTCGATGGGATTTTACGGATCTTGGGCCATTTCCCTGCATTGACTTAAACTGTCAAATTCTTCTTTATCTCGAGAATATGATTTTCCTTGCGGAAAAACTGGGTATGAATAAAGAAAAGGATCATCTTGTTTCTATACATGGAAATCTTAAGAAGATTGTTATGAGATATTTCTGGGATGATATTCTGGGTTTCTTTTGTGATTATGAACTTACTGGCATGAATGCGAAGAAAACCTCTGCTTCTTTCTGGACACTTATAAGTGGTCTTGCAATGGAGGAGGATGTTGAAAGGATGGTTCCTTTGTTGCTTGATCCAGGGGAATTTGGAGCACCATGTGGACTTCCTTCAGTTGCCCTGTCAGAGCCAAAATTTAAACTTGACTTCTGGCGAGGATGTCTCTGGCCGTCAGAGGTATTCTGGACATGTATAGGTCTTCAAAGATATCATTATAACGATATTGCCAGAAAAATATCAAAGATATGTCTTGACAATGTTTATAATACCTATAACACAACGGGAAAATTCTGGGAATTTTATAATCCAATTGATGGTGATATAACAAAGATTTCCAGAAATGGAATTCGCGGACCATATCAAGATTGTCCCGCATCAGTACCTTTGATAAGTCTTGAAAAAATTGCTACAGGAGAAATAATTTGTTAAAAACAATAAGATTTTTTTTACCAACCAAGATTATATTTGGTGAGGATACCATACACGACTTTTTGCCAGAGATATCCCGTTATGGGAAAATTCCATTGATTGTAACAGGGAGATCTTCTGTGAGAAAAAGTGGGTTGCTTGATTCCATCACGGATATTCTGAACAGGAAACACATTACCTTCCATATTTATGAAGGTGTTTCGCCTGAACCTTCTGTGGATGATTGTATGAAAGTTGCTCAGTTTGCAATAAGGTGTAATGCAGATGTTCTTGTTGCTGTTGGCGGGGGAAGTGCAATGGATGTTGCAAAAGCAGCAGGGGTACTTGTAAAAAACACAGGTTCTCTTCAGGGTTATTTTGGAGAAGAGAAGTTTAAAAATGATCCACTTCCCATAGTCGCCATACCAACAACCTGTGGTACTGGAAGTGAGGTTACGAGATATTCTGTGATTATTGATTGGCAATCAGGAACAAAGAAAACAATATCATCTGAAAGGATAATTCCAAAAATGGCAATTCTTGATCCTGTTGCTATTAAGACCCTCCCACCAGGGATTATTGCGGGCACTGGCATGGATGCATTATGCCATGCAGTTGAAGGATTTCTTTCTATAAAAGCGAATCATCTTACAAAAATTTTTTCACGCGAAGCAATTACCCTGATTTTCGATAATATAGAGAAAGCAGTTCAACAACGGAAAATCGAGTATCTATCAAATCTCCTGCTTGGTTCTTTGTACGCAGGATTTGTGATTAACCATACGGGTACTATTGTTGTTCACGGTATGGCATATGGATTGACTATAAGATATCAACTTCATCATGGAACTGCGAATGCAATATGTCTTCCATATGCTCTTGAATTTTTGAAAAACCATGGCTATGAAGAGGAAATCCATGATCTTGAAAAAATTTTTAGTATCGATTCTCTCTTCGATATAAATAAAAAAATTGGTATTCCTGTTCATCTCAGTGAACTTGGAATACAACGGGAAGATGTTGACGTCCTTGCAGAGATGGCTGTTATCGGAAATGAAAGGGCTTTCAGGAATATGAAGATATCTATTAGCAAGGAAGAGTTTGTTGAAATATTCTCGAAGATGTTATGAAGTTAATAACTTATAAACTTACGAAAATGAAGATATTAAACATACGCAGTTTTAAAATTGATAAAAATCTCAGGACTGTTATCGGAATAGGGAAATTTGATGGATTTCATATAGGTCACCAAAAGATTGTAAAAGAGATAATTAATCTTTCGCACCAGTTGAATTGTATTCCCTGTGTTTTTACATTCAGAGATTATCCATTTGATACGACTCTTAGTTTGTGGGATGAAAAACTGGAAGCATTCAGGGAAAATGGCATAGAGATTTGCCTCTGGGCAGATTTTTTTGAGATACACAAACTTACGCCACAGGATTTCTTAAATATGATGAAGGAAAGATGTAATATGGCTGGCATTGTTGTTGGCGAGAATTTTAGATTTGGTTTTCGCAGAGAAGGCGATATTTCTTATCTGAAATCATGGGCTGTTTCCGGTTGTGTTGAAGTAAGGGTTGTTAAAACAGTTATCATCGATAATAGGGTTGTTAGCAGCAGTGAAATAAAAAGATTAATAAAAAATTCTGATTTTTTTCATGCTTCTTTATTTCTCGGAAGATGGTTTACAATTGAAGGGAGTTTTATTAAGGGTAGAGGAATCGGGAAAACAATCGGTTTTCCCACAATAAATATTGATGTAAGAAATAAAAACAGTCCTCTTCAAAATGGTGTATATGCCTGTACTGTAATTTATAAGGGCGAATTGTTCAAGGCAGTAGCTTTCTATGGTTCATCTCCAACGTTTAAATCACCGCTGTCTTTAGAAATTCATATTATTGAAGATAAAAATATCGTTGTTGATGAAGATGAAATTTTTTCTATTATCCCAGTAAAGAAAATAAGGGAAATAAAAAGATTTAGTAATGTGGAGGATCTTGCAAATCAAATAAGAATGGATGTTAAAGAAGCCATGGAAATTCTTAATTCCTTTAATTTTGACAAAATTCTTTCGTCTGCATAAGGAAATAAGAGTAAGAAATGGGGTAAAGAAGGGAATAAAAAAATTGACATATAGAAAAAGACATGTGATAATAAATTGGGATTTCTATAAAAAGGAGGATGAATGGGAGCACTTATTGGAGGTATAATTGCGGTGGTAGTCGGTCTTGTAGGAATGATTAACTGGTGGGATCTTTTCGTAAAAGGTCTTAAGGCAGCTGTACCATTTTTTATTCTGCTTGTTGGGGTAATAGCAATTGCGGCTGGAATAAGTGATATAAAGGATAGGAAAGAAGAGCAGAAAGAGAAGGAAAAAGCAAAAAAAGAAGCAGCAGAGACGCAAACAGAACGGCCAAAATAAGAAAATACCTTTATAAAAAGGGGGCTTTATAGTAGCCCCCTTTTTTTTTGCCATAATAAAAAGATAGTTTTCTCTCTATAAATTCTTTTCTGCTATGAATCAGATAATATGATTTATTGTTTGGTAACAATATTTACAATTTTACCAGGAACATAGATTTGTTTAACAATATGCCTGCCTGATACAAAACGCGAAACAGATTCTAATTCAAGGGCACTTTTCAAGATAGATTCAGAATCTTCATCTTTCCCTACGATAAGTGTTCCACGAAGTTTGCCGTTAACCTGCACAGGTATGGTAATTGTTTCTTCAAAAATAAATTTACTTTCAAATTCAGGCCATCTATCATTAAAAACTGTTTCAGCATGGTTAAGAACTTCACACCAGAGTTCTTCTGCAAAGTGTGGTGCAAATGGAGAAAGCAGCACAATAAATTTTTCTATATCCTGTTTGGAAAAACAGGCATCATCTGGTATATCCTTTATGAATTCCATAAAAGCACTGATTGCTGTATTTAGTTTAAACCCCTCAATTCTCTCAGTAACCTTTTTTATCAATTGATGTAATTTTATCTTTGACTGTTTGTCTGTCTCATTATAATTTTTTTTCACCTGCTCGATAATAAAATCCCATGCTTTTCTTAAAAATCTATAGCATCCTTCAATGCCACTATCATTCCATTCTGAATCAACCTCTGGCGGACCAATAAACAGCTCATAAAGTCGTACTGTATCAGTGCCATATTTTTCTACAAGAGGGTCTGGATTAACAACATTTCCCTTTGACTTGGACATTTTTTCAATCTTTCCTGTTTTTTCACTGAATTTTGTAACCATTCCTTGATTAAACAATCTTAAAAAAGGTTCATCAAAACCAATTGCACCGATATCATAAAGAAATTTTGTGAAGAATCTTGCGTATAAAAGGTGAAGAATTGCGTGCTCAACCCCTCCAACATAACAATCCACTGGCAACCACTTATCGACAATTTTTTTATCGAAAGGTGCTGTTTCAAGATTTGAATTTGGGTATCTTAAAAAATACCAGGAGGAACCAGCCCACTGTGGCATTGTATCTGTTTCTCTTTCAGCAGGACCGCCGCATATTGGGCAGGATGTATTTACAAATTCTTTTATTGCCGCAAGTGGAGATTTTCCAGTACCTGTTGGTTTATATGATTCGACATCAGGTAAAATAACCGGAAGATCTTTTTCATTAACAGGAACAGTCCCGCATTTCTTGCAGTAAATTATTGGAATTGGTTCACCCCAATATCTCTGTCTTGAAAAAACCCAATCCCTTAATTTATATGTTGTCTTAAAATCGCCTTTATTCATATTCTTCAGCCACTGCGTTATAGAAATTTTTGCCTGTTCTGAATCAATTCCATTGAATTGCTGAGAATTTATAAGTATTCCAGCTCCTTCATAGGCAGAAGCAAGTGAGCCGTCTGGATTTCTCGATGCATTTTCGCTGTAGATAACTTCTATAATTGGTAGTCCAAATTTTTTTGCGAATTCGAAATCTCTCTGGTCGTGAGCAGGAACCGACATAATAGCCCCTGAACCATAATGTGCAAGTACATAATCTGCTATCCATACAGGGACCTTTTTGTTATTCACAGGATTAATTGCAAATGCCCCTGTAAAGACGCCTGTTTTTTCTCTTAAAAGGTTTGTTCTTTCGATATCAGACTTATTCGTTGCTTCTTCGATATATCTCTTAACATCTGGAATTTGTTCAGGCAGTGTAATTTCGAGGGCACGTGGGTGTTCAGGAGCAAGTACCACATATGTTGCGCCAAAAAGAGTATCAGGTCTTGTTGTGAATACCTCCAGTTTTATATCTGGGTTGTTATCAAGTGTAAATAATATACTTGCTCCTTCACTTTTGCCAATCCAGTTCTTTTGCATTGTTTTTACTTTTTCAGGCCAGTCGAGTTTTTCGATATCAGCAAGCAGCCTTTCAGCATATGAGGTAATTTTTAACATCCACTGCATTAGTTTCTTTTTTCCCACCGGACTTCCGCACCTTTCACAGGTTCCATTGATTACCTCTTCGTTTGCAAGCCCTGTTTTACACGCAGGACACCAGTTTATAGGCATCTCTGCCCTGTATGCAAGATTTTTATGATACATCTGAAGAAAAATCCACTGGGTCCAACGGTAATATTCTGGATCGCTTGTGTTTATTTCTTTGCTCCAATCATACATAGCACCAATTTCTTTAAGTTGTCGGCGTATATTTTCGATATTATTTCTTGTACTTATCTTTGGATGGATTCCTTTTTTTATAGCATCGTTTTCAGCAGGCAATCCAAATGAATCCCATCCCATAGGATGGAGGACATGATATCTATGAAGCCGTTTATAACGAGCCCAAACATCAGAAAGTACATATCCTCTCCAGTGTCCAACATGGAGCCCTGAACCCGAGGGATATGGAAACATATCAAGACAATAGTACTTCTTATTTTTTGTGTTAATATCAGTATAATTTACTTTTTTTTCTTCCCATATTCTGCGCCATTTTTTTTCAATCATTACAGGTATATATTTTCTTGTTAATTTTTCGTCCATTTTACCCCTTTCATAAATTTAATGACCTTATAAATATAACCTAATAAAAGAGAATTTTCAATTTTATTGCTGTGGAGCACGGATTTTTTAATATCAGGTATTTGGTAAACTTGGTGTTTGCAGAGAAATTATGTTAATATAATTTTTAATATTAAAAGTACGTATTTAGATATGATTATAACAACCTTGAACAACGGAGGAAAAATGAAAAAAATAAAGGTTGGGATTATAGGTGCTGGTGGTATTTCTCATTTTCATATAGAAGCATATAAAACAATACCAGAAGTAGAGGTTGTTGCAATCTGCGATCCTAATGAGGCAAAACTTTCTTTTGTTGCAGAGAAGTTTGGTATCTTGAAGCGATTTGAAAACTGGGAGAATATTATAAATGAAAATCTTGATATTGTTAGCATATGCTCGCCAAATGCTTTTCATGCACAACAATCGATTGCTGCCCTTAAATCCGGTAAACACGTAATATGCGAAAAACCTGTTGCAATGAATGTTGAAGAAACAGAATCTATAATTAACACAGTGGAACAAACGAATAATAAGTTTATGGTCGCATTTTGCCATAGATTTGCGTCTCACAGCCAGTTTATAAAAAAGATGGTTGAGAACAACCAGATGGGTGAGATATATTTCGCAAAGGCATCCTGTTTGAGACGAAGGGGTATTCCAGGGTTGGGGACATGGTTTACTACAAAGAAATTAGCAGGAGGAGGTCCTCTAATAGATATTGGTGTTCATATCCTTGATCTTGCTGTTTATTTTATGGGATGTCCTGACCCCCGTCTTGTTGTTGGGGTTACCTATAATAAATTCAAGAATCAGGCAGTTGACGGTGGATGGCCACCTATCTGGAGCAGGGTAGGGGACAAACCAACAGGTGTTTTTGATGTTGAAGATCTTGCTGCAGGATTTATTAAATTCAATAATAACGCGACTCTTTTTCTTGAGGCAAGCTGGGCCGGAAACTCTGAAAGTGGATTAAAGATTGCTCTTATGGGAACGAAAAATGGCGTTCAGTATTGGACAGAAGCAAAACCACCTCTCAGGGTATATGGAGAGATAAATGGTGTGGTTACAGATACAATTGCTGAATTTCCACCAGTGAACACGTATCGGGCGGAGATTGAACATTTTGTAAACTGTGTTAGAAATAATACACAACCTATTACCACTCCAAAAGAGATTTTAACTGTTGTAAAAATTATTGAAGGTATTTACAGGTCTGCTGAAACTGGTAGACCTGTGGAATTAACGTGAAACATCGTGGTATTATTTTGATTTTTACTGGAAATGGCAAAGGAAAAACAACTGCCGCAGTGGGGTGTTCAGCTAGAATGCTCGGATGGAGGAAAAGAGTTGTTTATTGCACATTTTTTAAGAACTCTTTGTCCGGTGAAATAAAGATTCTAAAAAAGATGGATGGCTGTAAACTTTATATGTTTTGCTGTAAATATCCAACCTTTTCAGGTAAGAATATAAACATGAAAGAATTCGAGAAGTTTTTCAATGTTGAGTGGAACAATTTTTTAAAACAATTTAGAAAGATCAAATCTTGCGATCTTCTTGTGATGGACGAGATTCTTATAGCAATAAGAGATAATCTTATCAAAGAATCAGATTTATTTTCTTTTATTAAACAGGCACAAAAACAGATGCCGGGTATGAATATAATCCTTACTGGAAGAGGTAGAGCAAAGACAATTTTCGAGATAGCGGATATTATTACTGAAATGAGATGTATAAAACATCCATATCCATATATTAAGGCTTCGAAAGGAATTGAATATTAAAAATGAAACAGATTGGTAATAGACAGAACATTTTTTTTCTGAAATTTAGAAGGAGGAAAAATGTCGAACAACAATCTTATAGAGGTAATCAAAAAAAGAAGAAGTATCAGGTTATTTCAAAACAAAGAGATATCAAACCAGACGATAAACGAGATTATTGATTGTGCGCGACTTGCACCAACGGCAAGAAATCTGCAACCGTGGAAGTTTGTCGTGATAAAGAAAAATGAAACACTTCGAAAAATATCTGAAGCAACTGATTATGGGAAATTTTTAAAGGATGCTGCGGTCTGTATACTTGTTTTTTGCGAGGATACAAAGTATTATCTTGAAGATGGTTGTGCTGCAACCGAGAATATTCTGCTTGCCTCATACGCTCTTGGAATTGGAAGCTGCTGGATTGCTGGTGATAAAAAACCATATGTATCAGTGATTTCTGAGATTATTGGTGTGCCAGAAGGATGGAAACTTGTATCAATTGTTGCGCTTGGTTATCCAGCAGAAAATCCTTCTCCACCTAAAAAAACTGTCGAACAGGTTATAAAATGGGAACACTGGTAAGATTGACGATTAAATATTTTCCAATTAAAATAACAGCAAATTTTTTAATCAATTATGGATATTTATTGGTGGAGGTAATATGCTGAAAACGAACGCATGGAAATTATGGAAGCAGGAAGAAAAAGAAAAGGCATTTAGTTTTTCCGAAGAATATAAAAAATTTATATCTGAAAACAAAACAGAGAGAAAGTTTGTAAATAAATCTGTGGAACTTGCGAAAAAAACAGGATTTAAAGATATAACTGCGATGGAAAAGATTGTTCCTGGTGATAGTATTTTTAAGATTAATAAAAATAAGCAGGTAATATTCGGAAAAATTGGAGAGGTGCCCATTGAAGAAGGAGCAAGATTTATTGTTGCACACATTGATGCTCCAAGATTGGATCTTAAACCAAATCCCGTATATGAGGACGAAGGAATAGTATTTTTCAAAACCCATTATTATGGAGGTATCAAAAAATACCACTGGTTGACGATACCCCTTGCCCTTTATGGCACTGTTGTTTCTAAGACAGGTGAGATAAAGATGATAGAAATTGGTGATAAGACAGATGATCCAGTTTTTACAATAACAGATCTACTTCCTCACCTTTCCAGGGACCAGGTAAAAAAGACCATTGAAGAAGGGTTTCCTGGGGAAAACCTGAACATTGTTGCTGCAACAATTCCAATGGAGGATGATAAAGAACCTGTAAAGAAGAATCTTTTTTCAATATTGGGTCAATATGGGGTTAATGAAGAAGACCTTATAAGCAGTGAGTTTGAGGTGGTGCCAGCGGGTGTAGCAAGAGATCTTGGCTTTGATAGAAGCTTAATACTCGGATATGGACAGGATGACAGGGTGTGTTCCTATACTTCATTCAGAGCGCTTATTGACAGCAGTGAGGTTAAAAGAAGCATGTTTTGCGTTTTTGTCGATCAGGAAGAAATTGGTAGTTACGGAAGTACATCCGCTCAGTCAGCATTTTTTCAGTTTTTTATTGAGGAACTTCTTGAAAAGACGAAAAGTCAGAAATCTCTTAGGGATGTTTTTGAAAATTCAAGGGCAATATCTGCCGATGTATCTTCATTACTCGACCCTGGTTATAAAGAGGCCTACGATTTAAGAAACGCAGCAAGAATTGGATGTGGTGCGTGTGTTGAAAGAACCACAGGTGGACGGGGGAAAGCAGGCAGTACTGAACCAACGGCAGAATATATTGCATGGATAAGAAAGATTTTTGATGAGAATAATGTTCACTGGCAGCCATCTGAACTTGGGAAAATAGAGCAGGGTGGCGGTGGCACTGTCGCAACATTTTTTGCGAGATTGAATATTCAGACAATTGATTGTGGAACAGGTGTAATATCCATGCATGCTCCGTTCGAGGTTACAAGCAAGGCAGATGTTTATTCAACATACAATGCCTATAAGGCATTTTATTCCGCTGAATAGTTATAAAAAATGAAGAAGATTATTGTTAGAACAACAAAACGAAAAGAAATGGTGGATATTACCGATGATGTCCAGCAAATTATCAGTAACCTTTCGATTAAAAATGGAATATGTGTTTTATTTATTCCCCACACAACATGTGGAATAACGATTAATGAGAACGCAGATATTTCTGTTAGAAGAGATATACTTTCTCATTTTAGCAGAATGGTGCCTGAAGATGGTCTGTATCAGCATCTTGAGGGAAACTCTGATGCCCATATACAATCAACTATGTCGGGTCATTCTCTGATACTTATAGTTGAAAATCAACGAATACAACTTGGAACCTGGCAGGGCATTTTTTTGTGCGAATTCGATGGACCACGAACAAGAGAGGTCTGGATTTCTACTTTATCAAATTCAGAAGTTAATAATTTATGAAGTTAATTACAATGGAAAAAGTAAAATATTTTGTTTCTGATAAAATAATTGAAATTACTTCCAGAGAATCTGGAAATGATAATGTGGATTTTGTTGTGCGTGAATCCAGTAAATTTTCTGGCATAAAAACTAAAAGTATTTCAAATAAATCCAACAGGAAAAGGTATATACTCCATGTTTCCATACCAGACGCTTCAAGAAAAGAGATTAGAGATAAAATAAAAGAAACGGTAAGGGACTGTTTACAGCAGATGGAAAAGTTTTCCTGTACATCGGCTCTTCTACCTGTTTTTGGTTGCATGACAAATAAAATTTCTGTCCAAGAGTCCTTTAAGATTATGATGGGAGAGATTATTTCCTCCTGGGGGCAGATGAAAAATTTAGGAAATATTATAGTGATACTTCCGGAAAACTCGTTTGAAAGGTGTGAAAAAATGGCTACTGAAATGCTCGAGCATCTTGTTAGGAAAATCTTCAGGAATCCGTATCCAGCATCTGATACTATAATAAAAAAAGATGGCGGGGTGGTTTTGATATACCGCAAGAATCCTCCTCGGGGATGGGCAATACCAGGAGGGTTTATCAACTATGGTGAATCAGCGGAAGATGCTGCAATAAGAGAGGCAAAAGAGGAAACTGGACTTGATATTACCAATCTCAATCTTTTTGGTGTTTTTTCAGACCCTCAGAGAGATCCGAGGTTTCATACGCTATCAATCGTATTTGTAGCAGATGGACGAGGGAAAATTCATCCTGGAGATGATGCGTTGAAAGCAAGGGTTTTCTATCGGGATGGACTTCCTGAAGATGTTGTTTTTGACCACAGGGAAATTCTTAAACGATTTTTTCAATCAAATGTAAATCTTACAAAGGTATGAGATTATGAACTTAAGAACTTCAAAAGGTAGGATATTAAGTGGAATGAGGCCAACTGGTCCATTACACATAGGTCATCTTTTTGGTGCACTTGAAAACTGGAGAAGGTTACAGGATGAAGGATATCATTGTTTTTATATGATCGCTGATTGGCACGCGTTAAGTACAGAATACCAGAATCCAGAAAGCATAAAGGATAATGTTTTTGAAATAGCAGTGGACTTTCTTTCTTGTGGGCTTGATCCGAAAAAATCAGTAATATTTATACAATCAAATGTAAAGGAGCACTCAGAATTAAATCTTATTTTTTCAATGATTGTTCCTGTGCCCTGGCTCGAAAGAAACCCTGTATATAAAGAACAAATGTCGGAACTAAAAGAAAAGGATTTAAATACCTTTGGATTTCTCGGATACCCTGTCTTACAGGCAGCAGATATTCTTATATATCGTGCTGATTATGTTCCAATAGGTGTAGATCAATTGCCACATCTTGAATTAACAAGAGAGATTGCTCGCAGATTCAATTTTCTTTACGGTGAATATTTCCCTGAGCCAAAAGAACTTCTTACTGAAACCCCGAAGATTCCTGGAACAGACGGAAGAAAAATGAGTAAATCATATGGAAATGCCATTTACTTAAAAGATTCAGAAGAAGAAATTTCAGCGAAGGTATCAAAGATGTTTACAGATCAGAAACGGTTGTACAGAAAAGATCCTGGACATCCTGATGAATGCGCTGTTTTTGCATACAGGCAACTTGTTTCAGATGGAATAGGTGATATCAAGAATAAGTGTTTGAATGCAGAGATTGGATGTACTGATTGCAAAAAACAGATGGGTAGGGACCTTATTGAGTTTTTAAGGCCAGTACAAGAAAGAAGAAAATATTTTTCAGAACATCGTGAAGATGTATGGGAAATCCTACATACTGGTTCAGAAAAAGCAATGGGTTTTGCTAAACAAACGATGAAGGATGTGCAAAAACTTGTTGGAATGGAGTATTAAAAAAGATGAATAATAAGATTGAAAAAATTGCAAGAAAATCATTATCTTTTATCAGTCCCTATGTACCTGGGAAACCTGAAGAGCAACTTTTTAGAGAAAAGGGATTGTTAAAAGTCATAAAACTTGCTTCAAATGAGAATCCATTTGGTGCTTCTCCCTTTGCCATAAAAGCCATAAAGAATCGTGCACGGACTATTAATAGATATCCAGAAGGCAGTGCATTCGCTCTTAAAGAAAAACTATCGCGTACCCTTGGTGTTAATATGCAACAGATAATAGTAGGCAGTGGTTCAAGCGAAATAATAAGTTTAACAATTCAGTCATTCTGCGAACCAGGAGATGAGGTAATATTTGCTACTCCTTCATTTGTAATATACAGGATTCTTGCCCATGCCTTTGGTGCAATTCCCATAGAGGTTAAACTTAATCCTGATTTCAGTTATAACCTTAATGCATACCTTGAAAGCATATCAAAAAGAACAAAATTGCTAATACTATGTAATCCTAATAATCCTACTGGGACCTATATTAAAAAGCAGGAACTTGAATGGCTTATTAAAAATGTTCCAGACAATGTTATTATACTATCCGATGAGGCATATGTTGAATATGTTGAAGCAGATGATTTTGGAAGCGCTTTCCAGTGGCTTGGAAAAGAAAATATGATAATTGCCAGGACATTTTCGAAGGTATATGGACTTGCTGGACTAAGAATTGGCTATGGTATAGCGTCACCGGATATAATAGGAATTATGGAGAAGATAAGGCCTCCTTTTAATACATCCTCCCTGGCTCAGGATGCAGCCATTGCTGCGCTTGATGACACTGATTTTGTAAAGAAATCCATCTATTATAATAAAAAAGAGAAAATATATCTTTTTGAGAACCTGAAAAGATTGGGATTCACTGTTTTTCACAGTGAAGCAAATTTTCTTTTCTGTCGTACAGAGAAGAATATTACAGAGATATGCGAGAAACTCGAAGAAAATGGAGTTATCATCCGGCCTGTGGATGGGTTTGACCCTAACTGGAATTATATGCGAATTACGATTGGAAAACCATCTGAGAATAGGTTTCTCATAAAACAACTAAAAAAAATCTGTTAAAATTGATTTCTGGGGGTGAAAATGGGGGGATTAGGTGTAAATATAGACCATATTGCTACATTAAGGCAGGCAAGACGCGGAAGGTTTCCAGAACCTGTATTTGCGGCAGGTATATGTGAAATCGCTGGTTGTGATTCAATTGTCTGCCATCTCAGGGAGGATAGAAGGCATATTCAGGATAAGGATGTATATCTTTTGAAGTCAGCGGTCAGACGACTGAATCTTGAAATGGCAGTGAATGAGGGGATTGTAAAAATAGCCCTTGATGTATGTCCTGCCCAGGTAACTCTTGTTCCGGAAAAGAGAGAAGAGCTAACCACAGAAGGTGGTCTTGATGTTTCTGGAAACTTAGACAGGATAAAGCAGACAACCGATAGGTTCCATGAAAAAGGCATCGTGGTAAGTTTATTTATTGATCCTGACTTCAAACAGATAGATGCCTCGAAGTCCGTTGGAGCAGATGCCATAGAAATCCACACAGGAAAATACGCGGACATTTTTGAAGAACATCAGGAATCTCTGTGGTATGAAGAATATGAAAAAATTGTGAAATCAGCGGAATATGCAATGTCAACCGGCCTTAAGGTTCATGCAGGACATGGTCTTGATTACAGAAATATATACCCGATACTATCCATCCAGCAGATTCAGGAATTCAATATTGGCTATAGCATAATATGTAAGGCGGTTTTTATCGGGCTTCATAACGCTGTGAAGGAAATGGTTTCCATTATCAAACATCTGCCAAGGTAATTGTTTTGATCCCAGGTTTTATCCTTTGATTCATCCAGAAGACGTTCCGTCAGAGTTCTTGTATTTTTTTTATATAATTCATATCTAATATAAACATAAGGTATTTATAATACGAAACTTATTTAATATAACGTCGCATAAGATATATTATGTAAACTTTTTGGGTATGGGATAGCATTTTGGGTTATGGGTTTTTTGTGTGTTCCACAAGGATTTGTTAGTTAAGATTGTTTCTAAGAAAAATTAATCTAAGTTCAGTTCTTTTAGTGATTTACGTTTATAAGTTACCCTGAGAATAATAACTGTAATCTCATAAAGAATTATAAGGACTCCTGCGATAATAGTCTGGGTTATTATATCTGTTGTGGGTGTTATGATGGCTGCGACAATGAAACTTCCGACGATCACAAGTTTTCTGGTTTTTATGAGGGTTTCAATACTCATGATATTCGAAACCACAAGAAATGCCATAATGACTGGTACTTGAAATACAATAGATAACCCGAGAACCATCCAGATAAGGAAGGAAAGATAATGGCTTACTGTTATCATTGGGTGCATCATTCCTGCTCCAAAACTGAATAGAATCCTTAATCCTGCTGGAACTATAAGGAAAAAGGCAAATGCAGCGCCTCCGTAGAAGAGAAACTGGCTGCTTATAATAAACCAGGTGATAATTTTTGATTGTTTTGATTCAAGTGCTGGTTTTACAAATACATACGTTTGGTACACGAGAAACGGAAATGAAAGCAAAAACCCAGTGAGAAGAGAGATCTTTATTATAGAGAAAAAAGGTTCCACCGGTGAAATGAACACAATCTTCTCCTGGGATTTTACAAGTGGCTCTAAAACGATCCTAAGTATTTGATTTTTAAATGCATAGGAAATACAGGATGCAATAGCAAACCACAGTAAAACCAATAGGATTCTTTGTCTGAGTTCTTCAAGATGATCAAGAAAAGATCCATCATCTGGAAATTTTTTCATTTATCCTGGGAATTATCTGATTTTTTTTCTGTTTCCGTGGTTTCTTCAACCTCTTTCATCCCTTTTTTGAACTCTGCAAGCGCTTTTCCAAAGGATTTGCCGATTTCAGGTAGTTTTTTTGCTCCAAATAACAACAGAATAATCAGACATATAAGAATGAGTTCTGGTGCACCGAGATTCATTACATCCTCCTTTTTTCATTGTCAATAATATCTGTTTTCTTTTATATGATACCTTTTTTCTCCTGATACACTAACCCTTATTGCTGCTTCCTGAGTGGTAACTGGACAATTCTGCTCGCATAATCCACAACCAACACACATCTCAGGTTTAACAACTGGCCTGTCCTGTTGGTCCTTATGGACTGCCTGGACAGGACAGAACTCAAGGCATACGAGGCATTCCTTTTGGTGTGTCCACACAAGGCATTGTTGTGTATTTATTTGTGCAGTGCCAATCTTTATTTCTTCATTTTTTACTTCTCTTATTGCTCCTGTGGGACAAACCTTTGAACAACTTTGACACCGAATACAACCTGACTGTCTCGGAATTATTTCAGGGGTTGCCCAGTTCCTTATTGATTTTATAATTTTAACAGGTTTTAGGCAATTTGCAGAACATACCTTCAGGCATTGTCCGCATCTCACACAGAATTGAGAAAATAGCGTTTCCTCTATGGCACCAGGCGGCCTGATTATTAATGATTTTTCTTCGGGTTTAAGCAATAAACCTGGACATATCGCAGCAAGAACCGAAGCAGATAATGAAAAAAGAAACTCTTTTCTATTCATAAATTTTCTCTGATGTTTTTTCTAATGTTGCTGATGATTTTTTTAATACGTAATCGTGTTCCAACAAGTGTATAAAACCATCCGAGCGGACAAATACAATAACACCATATCCTTGGTTTTAGAATGCTTGCTACGATGATACAAGCGAAAAGGATAATCCATATTTTGAGACCGATAAACGCGTTATTTATAATAACAAATGGGTCAAAAATAAAACCAAGAAATGGATAATGAAAAAAACTTGCGAACACAGCAGATGCTATAACAAATGTAAAGATAAAAATACCCATATTCCTTATAAAACCCCTTACTACCGGAGAAATCTTCCAGTATTTTCTGAATAAAAAAGTACAAAGATAGTCAATAATACCCCCAACAGGACATATCCATGTGCAGAAAAAATTCCCAAAAATCATAATAAGAAGAAGCAAAAAAATCGCTGGAAAAAGCAAAGAAAATGATTTTGATATAATTGCCATTGAAATAGCAAGAAGCCCATCTATCTTGAAATATATACTAAGTGGGAGTTTTTCTGGTATAGGGAAAACAGTTGTTTTATAAAAAAGAAAAAAGAAAATAAATATACTTGTTGCCTGGACAATTCTTCTGATAACAAGTTTACCTTTAATTCTGCCTTTTAATAATATATTCTTAGACATATCTTATTTTAATTTTTGAGAGATTTGATTGACCAAGTCCCATTTTTTCTGCTATTTGAATATGCCGAACATCCGCAGGGTTTACCCCGAGAAGTGTAGATCCAAAGGCATCGAGTGCAACAAAGTCAGTACCAGCAAAAACCATTTTTGTCTCTTTAACTGATCCAGGTCCCTGAGGTCCATTGGTAAGAAGAATTCTTGTTGCATCAACAACTGTCAATGCAGGTTTTAAATAAGAACAAATATCTGCTATACATTGATTCAAATCTGTTCTATGAAAGTATCCTCTATCTTTTACTATCCCCATGAAATTTTTCATTGATATAGTTATTTTCGCCTGTGAACCATGTACCTTTACTATAGGTACATTGATGAAAACATCTGCATCGAGAACATCCTCAAGTATTTCTGCTTCTTTTAATACAATGCCTGATGGTATCTGGACCTTCCTAAATTTAGAAGGACTTTTAATTATGCCCCCTGCTCTTTCAACTGCTTCCTTTATACCACTTGTGACATATGTGACCTGCCATGGATTGCAGGGAAGATCAGTAACAACAACAGACGAGGCGCCAGCATCAAGACACATTTTTACAAGTGTTGAAACAACCTCAGGATTTGTGGTTGCTGCCTGTTCAGGGGTTCTATTCCAGGCAATATTTGGTTTTATGGTAACCTTTGATCCTTTCTTTATGAATTTTCCCATGCCACCCATTGCCGCTACTACAGCAGAAACCATTGCAGATGGCGATTTATCCTTTGAGACATATATTGTTGGTTGTTGTACCTGAGCATCCGCAGGGATTGTACGAAAAATTTTTGAGTGCTCTGCCAGCAGTATTCCAGCAGCCGCTGCTACACTTCTCTTCAGAAATTCTTTTCTATCCATATTGCCTCCTCTGTTGATTTTCAAGTACTTACATATTATTTATTCAACTGATTTATTAACATACCTTTTATTATAAAAAAAGGATTTTATGCCTAAATTTTAAGGTTTCCTTCTTTACTGGATTTTCTATATTATAATTCCTGGGAGTACCATGAGCAAATTATCATAATACCCTGGTTGGAAACAAAACGAGGAGGAATTTAAAAATCTCCATTATTTTTTTCCATTCTGACCTTACCCACAAGTTTTCATTTTGTGGAGGGTTTTTAGGAATGCAGGAAGAATTTTTACTCTGATTGACTATTTAAGGTGATCAATATTAGGTGCTTCCTCGTTTTAGACAGTGTTTTTTTGGGGAAATCAGGGAAGAACCCGTTAAACCATAAAAAATTACCTTATTTTTGCTGAATTATTAGTTACCAAAGGAAACATCCAGAACTCCGTATACCAGTATCTCAGGAATATATGTTTCCATCCATCCTTTGTGAATTATACAGGGCAATAACTGTTTTTCTTGATTGTCCGGGGATAAAAGCATTACCCTTGCAGTTTTTGCAGATTTTGGAACAATCAGTTTTACCTTTATGTTTTTTTCGGGAATTGGGAATTCGTCAGAAGGATCTGACAGTTTTTTGCCTTTTTCCTCGTCTCTGTTGTAATTTACAATATGTATAACGATTCTTTTACTGTTTTTGGAGAAAGCAGATGTTCTTATAGTAAAAGGTGCATCTATACTGCTTAAATCACCTATAATATTTTTAATGCTAGATGATATTATATCAGTGTTTTTTTCTGCTTCGAAAACCAGAGGAGGACTATTTTTGCGTATTATACTTGCTGAATTTTTGTTTATGAAACACACTGTTCCACCTTTTTTTACAAACTCATCAAGTAGTGCTGTTTTCTTGTCCTCAAGTACATATATTTCAGGGCATATGATTACCTTATAACTAGATATTTTTTTACTGTTTATGTTCTCGTCGCAAATAACATCAAAAAAAACATGGTTTTGCGCCAGGTATTCGCCAATTTCCTTAAAAGAGTCCATGCATTGTTTATATCCAGATTTAATGGATATCCTTGGGAAAACAATTCCAATTTCTGAAAATGGTTCATCAATAGAGTACAGATTCCTGTTTTTATGGACAAATTCCATATACCTTGTAGCACCCGCAAAACCATCAGGATTTTTAATGTTTATGTATAATCCCATTCCACTGCCACCTGTGGCAAGGCCTTCTGCAATGCTATTTTTTATCCTTACTGATTCATACTTGCCAAGCATAAATGGTTTTCCGCCTGACATTTCTCTGATATAAAGGCAATCAAGCCAGCCATCTCCGAGTTTTTTCTGTTTTAAATCCGTTGGCCCGTAACCTCCGCTGTACCAGAAATAGTTTTCAGCCCTGCCCCACAGATTCTTTGGCAGGAACATTCTTTCTTCTGTTATACTCATATTTCCAATGTGATTCCATGTTGCAACAATCAGGTCAGGTTTAAGCATTCTACCATAGTTGATAATAATATCGTCATACGCATTCTTAAAAGATATCGCCGCCCATTCCATTGCTTCATAATCGAGTGGTTCTGCTTTTTCTAAGGGATAACCTGGAATTTCAGCATTGATTTTAATCTTGTATGTTTTTATATCGTCTATACCGAATTTCTTTTTTAATTCTGTTTGTGAATATTTTTTTGCAAGGAACCTTCTGAATGATTCCTGACAATATGGACAATTGCACGACCAATAATAGTTGTAGTTTGTAATCACCCCGTCAAGTCCACTTCTTATAGCAAGCCGAAGCATGCTTTTTAACATTTTTCTCGTATAAGGGCTGGAAAGGCATAGTCCTACATAATCAACATAATGTTTTTTAATTATTACATTTCCATTTATATCTCTTTGAAGAATCTGATTAATATCTGAGATAGGTTTTTGTCCGAGTAAATCCGCAGGCCAATGATTTTCATAAAAATCAAAGAAATCGTAGGTATGGGTATCATTGATTATTACATTAACCATTTGAAAATGGCCAATAACTTTTAATCCGAGAGAATGGATTGTGTTGTTTATGGATTTTTGTGCGGCGAGGGCTTTGTATTGTCCTGAAACAGGTAGTTGCATTGGGTATCCAGTGGATTTTGAATTATCGGCATAGCCATGGAACATTGGACCATAAAACCCAACCTGAACAATTTCAGGTCTGGCGGCAGTTAAGAATCTCTTAAATTCCGGGCTGTCTGTTCCACCCCAGGTGCAAAAAAATGTCTTAAAACCAAATTTTGGATCTGGAAGATCAGAAAAAACTTTTGATATGGAATTTGTACAAAAAACAAGGAGGCATATAATGCCGCAGTTTAGCAGACGTTTCATATGCCTCCTGAATATGAACTTAATAACTTAGTAATTTCCTAACTTATTACCTTCAATTATTTCCTTTTTTTGGATACCTTCTTTTTATTGGTAGATTGTTTCTTTTCTTCGGCTACTGCCTGCGCTGCTGCGTGTCTGGCTACTGCAACCCTAAAGGGTGAACACGAGACATAGTTCATTCCAACCTTATGACAGAACTTAACTGATTCTGGATCACCTCCATGTTCACCACAAATACCGACCTCGAGGTGCTTTCTTGTAGATCTTCCTCTATTTATGCCAATTGATATGAGTTCTCCAATGCCTTCTTGGTCTATTGTCTGGAATGGGTCATCGGGAATAATTTTGTTTTCGATGTAATCAGGAAGAAAACTTCCTATGTCATCCCTTGAAAAGCCAAAACCCATCTGCGTGAGGTCGTTTGTACCAAAAGAGAAAAATTCTGCTTCTTCAGCCATCTTATTGGCAGTAAGCGCTGCACGAGGAATTTCTATCATTGTTCCAAACATAAACGGTATCTTTTTTATCTTTAGTTTTGAACATACCTCTTTGTAGACCCGGTCAAAGATAACCCTTTGGTGAGCAATTTCTGAACTGCAGCAGGTTACAGGAATCATAATCTCAGGCATTGTTTTTTTACCTTCGAGAATTAATTCACCTGCTGCTTCGAGTATAGCCCTGAACTGCATTTCTGATATCTCGGGATAGGTTATTCCAAGCCGTACTCCTCTATGACCGAGCATTGGATTATTTTCCTTCAGAGAGTCAGCCCTTCTTTTCAATTCGTTTACATCAATATTAAGTTCTTTCCCAAGGGCAAGCAGTTTTTCCTCGTCATGCGGTACAAACTCATGAAGTGGCGGATCAAGAAGCCGTATTGTAACAGGAAAGCCCTGCATTACCTCGAGTGTTGCTTTTATATCGTTTTTAACAAATGGGAACAATTCCTGAAGGGCAGATCTTCTTTCTTCTTCGGTTTTGCTCATAATCATCTTTCTCAATAAAAACAAAGGTTTATCGCTACCCTCTCCATAGAACATATGTTCTGTTCTGAAAAGTCCTATTCCCTCTGCACCGAATTTCAATGCTGTTTTTGCATCTCTTGGTGTATCTGCATTTGCCCTGACCTTTAACTTTCTAATCTTGTCAACGATCTTCATGAATTCCTGGTATGACTTATTATGTTCAAGGTCAACATCAACAAGTGGTAAACTTCCTTGATATACAGTACCTTTTGTACCGTTTAAGGAAATCCAATCGCCTTCTTTTATAATTGTTCCATCTTTTGTAGTAAAGTATTTTTCAGCCAGATTTATTTCTATATCCGAGCAACCAACGATACAACATTTTCCCCAACCTCTGGCGACAAGCGCAGCGTGAGAGGTCATACCACCTTTACTTGTTAGAATTGCTTCTGCTTTATGCATTCCATCAACATCTTCAGGTGAAGTTTCTTCTCTTACAAGAATAACCTTTTCGCCTTTTTGTGCCCACTCAACTGCGTCTGCGGATGTAAAAACAACTCTTCCTCTTGCTCCACCAGGACCCGCAGGCAGTCCTTTTGCAATGGCTTTTGTTGTTGCTTCTGCTTTTGGATCAAGCATTGGAAGCAATAATTCAATAATCTGAGAGGATGAAACCCTCATTACTGCTGTTTCCGCATCAATCAATTTTTCTTTATACATATCAGCAGCCATACGAACTGCTGCTACTCCATTTCTTTTTCCAACCCTGCACTGAAGGATAAAAAGTTTCCCCTTTTCAATAGTAAACTCTATATCCTGCATATCCTTGTAGTGTTTTTCAAGTTTCTTTTGAATTATATATAGTTGCTTATAAACAGAGGGCATCAATTTCTCGAGTGTTGGAAGATGCGCGCTCTGCGGATTTTTTGAGTACTCATTGATTGGCGCAGGCGTTCTGATTCCGGCAACAACATCCTCACCCTGTGCGTTAATCAGATATTCCCCATAAAATTGGTGTTCTCCTGTTCCTGGGTTGCGGGTAAATGCAACACCTGTGGCTGAGTCATCGCCCATATTACCAAATACCATTGTTTGCACGGTTACAGCAGTTCCCCAGTCGTCAGGTATTTTCTCGATCCTACGATATTCAACTGCTCGTCTTCCATTCCACGAGGCAAAAACCGCGCCGATACCTCCCCATAACTGTTCCCAAGGATCATCAGGAAATTCTCTTCCAAATCTTTGTTTGACAAGGTTCTTAAACTCAGAGATTAAGGATTTTAGATCCTCAACAGAAAGCTGTGTATCGCTGGTGTAATTCTTTTGTTTTTTAAGAGATTCGAGCGCTTCATCCATTGTTTTCCTAATACCCTTGCCGTCTTCTACTTCAATCCCCTCGGCTTTTTCCATAACAACATCCGCATACATCATAATCAATCTTCTGTATGCATCATAGGCAAACCTTTCATTTCCATTACTCTGTTTGATAAGCCCTGGTAATGTTTTCTCGGTGAGACCTATGTTTAATACTGTTTCCATCATTCCGGGCATTGACCTTCTTGCACCAGATCTGACTGAGACAAGTAATGGATTATCCTTATCCCCGAATTTTCTCCCCATCAATTTTTCCACTTTTTTAAGGGCTGTCTCCACCTCTTTTTTTAATGAAGGAGGATATTTTTTATTATGTTTATAATAATATGTGCAGACCTCTGTTGTGATAGTAAAACCAGGTGGAACAGGTAGTCGCAGATCTGGATGTCCTGCCATTTCAGCAAGATTTGCACCCTTACCCCCTAAAAGTTCCTTCATACTTTCGTTGCCATCCGCTCTGCCGCCTCCAAAAAAATATACAAACTTATTCATTTTGTTTTTCCTCCTGTTGATTAAGTTGGTTGTTTTACTTCAAGGACAATTAATATTACAACTTTTTCGGGATATAGTCAAATCATATTCCCCTCTTTTAGAGGGGTGTCTCATAGAGACGAGCATTCAATCATCAAAACCTATATAGTGAGGGACTTTGGTCCCATCCCCCCTATCACCATAAATATATCATCCACCCTACCCTTTTATCTTAAGACAGTTCTATGCCCTTGGATGAAATTTTTTATGGATGTTTTTTAATTGTTTCCTCGATACCTGGGTATATATCTTTGTTGTGCTTATACTTTTATGCCCGAGAAGTTCCTGGATTATTCTTAAATCCATTCCTTCTTCGAGCATCTGCGTGGCAAATGTGTGTCTTAACATATGTGGTTTGGTGTTACCAGAGAGACCTGCTGCTTTTCCGGTATTGCGAACAATCTTCCAGAGATTTTGTCTTGTGAGTGGGTTGCCTTTTTTATTGCTGAAGATGAATTTCCCTGGTGTCTGGTAGCATTGTCTTAGAAATGGAATAATGTCCTCTGGAAAAAAAACTATTCTTTCTCTATTTCCTTTTCCCACTACCCTGATATATTTTTCTTCAAGATTTACATCTTCCTTTTTCAGTGTGGAAAGTTCTGATATTCTTAACCCTGTTGTGGCAAGAAGCATAATAATAGTTCTATTTCTCATTATTAATTTTTCCCTTTTTGAAATATTTGAGGATATCATTCTGTCAACATCCTGTTTTTCGAGGGTGTCTGGAATTTTTCTTTCAATCTTAGGACTTTCGAAAAGGTTGAGAATACCAAAATTAACCTCGTTTTTACTGGTAAGATACCTGTACATCCCACGGATTGAAGAAATATTTCTTGCAATTGTTGAGGCAGCGAGTTTCTTTTTCTTTAAGAATATTGTGAATTCTGTAAGGTTTGATGGTTTTATGTACTTAAGAGAAATTTTATTTGTCAAAAGGAATTTATGAAACCTTTCAAGATCTTTTTCATATGATTTCAGTGTGTTTGTAGATAAATTTTTTTCTACAGACAGAAATAACAAAAACTCATCAATTAATTTTTTAATATTATCATTCTCAGTATTCATTTTTATTATTATTTAGGTAAAGATAATGCATATCCTACTACTTGCACTGGGTCTGTTAACATTATACCCTACTCTTTGTAATCTTCCATTTGTCCCTGTTTTGTTAATTTCTCACTGCTTCCCTTTTTTTGTAAAGAGGGAGATTTTAATTCCCCTCTAAATCCCCCT